>Ga0208016_100029_pt1 | contig 123101 bp, 87 predicted proteins | sample 28_taG_FD_184102 | JGI IMG/M metagenome (GOLD analysis project Ga0208016, IMG submission 184102) | Marine viral communities from Cariaco Basin, Caribbean Sea - 28_WHOI_OMZ (SPAdes) (version 2) | ecosystem: Environmental > Aquatic > Marine > Oceanic | place: Caribbean Sea: Cariaco Basin...
CTGAGTGTGGCACATGGCATGATAGAGATATCAATGCTGCTAAGAACATCCTTGCGGTCGGGCTTGACCGTCTAGCTGTAGGAATCCCCTCGGTTTAGCGAGGGGAGGAAGTCAACACCTGTCTTGTGCCAATATTAGACGATACTCTCATTATGAGCTAAGCCCCTATGCAGGGGCTTAATGGAATAAATTATTTGGTCAAAATCAAGCGATTATTGCGGGTAAGTCGTAAACGGTATTCTTCACCCTCATGTTGAATTCGCACCTCTTTGGTGAGTGCAAATAGATGCTCTGATTGCAGCATAGGCAGCTGGTTGTCACGAAGGCGCAGTGCACGAGAGATAATAGTAGCCATGGGGTCATCCTTTATATTATGGTTAACAAAAATTGCATTTTAAATAACACTTAACAAAATGATACCTAAATTAAGTTTTGAGGTACGGTGCAAAATCATCATCAAAAAATAGATCAAATATCTATTTGATAATGATTATCATTAACTTCATTATTATTTATTATAAACGTCATTGCAAGCACTTTTTTATTTAAAATTATTGAGTGGCAAGTAATGTGTCAACAGCATCCGGAGAGCGCATGAAGTATATCGATGTGGCCGTGGCCGTCATCCATTATCAAGACAAGTATTTGCTGGGCTATCGCAGCAGCCATCAGCACCAAGGGGATCGCTATGAATTTGTGGGGGGTAAAATAGAAGCCAGTGAACAACCTAAGCAAGCACTGATACGTGAGGTGTATGAAGAGATTGGTCTTGATATTACAAGCGATGGCTGTATCAATCCGCTTGGGGTACTGCGTCATGAGTATCTGGATATATCAGATACTGATCGTTCAAAAACAGTATGCCTGCATGTGTTTCGAGTACAGCTTAGCTCTGATCAATTCGCTGTCTTTAGGGACAAAACACAAGGCTGTGAAGGACAGCGCTTGCACTGGGTCAGTAAACAACGTCTACTGGACAATCAGTATGTGTTACCTGAAGCCAATCAAAGTATCTTGCAGTGGTTACGCCTAGATGATGTGATCTGTATTACCAATCAGTTATCCTTTAATGACACCCAAGGGTTAGATGCAGTCACCGAACAAAGCCTAGTACAGTGGCTTGAGTATCACCATCAAAGCCTACCGCAGTCAGCGACGGTCTATGTGCGTTTGGCGTCCAGCAGCTTAAAGCAGCAGGCACGTGTTTTACTTAAGCTGTGTGCTAGGCGTACAGACTTAAACGTAATCATCCAGCAGCCTTTAGCAGATTATCTATCACAGACCAATAAGCTGCCTGTGCAAGTTATCGCCCAGCACCTAACACAAGCCATGCTAGAGCACCAACTACAGCAACTACAGCACGGCAAAAACACCTCGATATCACAGCTAAGCTTACCCATCACCGTAAGCTGTCACAGTCAGTATCAGATACAGGCAGTCAATATACTGGCGCAATATCAGCTCAATCATAAGCTGGCGCCTGTGATTGGTGCGTATTTATCTCCTGTTCAGCCCACACAGACCCACCCAGAGCAACCCTGTTTGGGCTGGGAGCAGTTTGCGATATTGGCTGAGCACTGTGAAGTACCTGTGATTGCTCTAGGCGGACTGGCGCCCCAAGATTTGGCGACAGTAAGGCGCAATAATGGAGATAAAGTAGCAGGAATACGCCAATTTTTAACGCAAGAACACCAAAAGATTTAAAACAGTATAGGCAGTTTACAAACCGTAGCGTATTACTACATTTTGGGGATAGTAAATCGCAAGGGGCAACCCTAGAATGTTGTTATGGCAAAGAGCGGCACTGTAGATGAAGATGAATAAATCAGCCAAGTTAAAGACAAGTGCTGAACTGAAGTAAAAGACAAGTTAAACGTAAAAACAGTGGATGGCTTGCCAAAATAATAGAAGATTATTATGACATTTTTAAGTCAAAAACCCTCATTTTTCAAATTAATAGACAACAGATACCCTTATGAATAAATATCATCATGACGTCTCAGAAAGAGCCTTTATGAAGGCGTTACTCAAGCATACAGGTATAGCTTTGGCATTGTTGGTTCCCTTAGCGGCCTATTCTACGTTTTCACATGCCGAAACAGGCAATATGGTCACGCCAGCGACGGCCGAGACCACCCCGCACTCTGTGCCCAGTGTTGATTTAAATAAATACGCAGGTCAGTGGTATGAGATTGCACGCCTGCCTATGTATTTTCAGCGCAACTGTGCCTCAGATGTGACCGCCACTTATAATCTTAATCAAACAGACGCTGGCAAGATTGAGTCTGTGGATGTGATTAATCAGTGTAAAAAAGCAGATGGCTCAATGATGAGTGCTACGGGAATTGCTAAGCCAGCCAATGAATCCGGTAGCCAGCTCAAGGTGACTTTTTTACCCAGCTGGCTTAGATGGCTGCCGGTGGGTAAAGCGGATTATTGGGTATTAGCACTTGATGAAGATTATAAGAGTGCGTTAGTGGGCACGCCAGATAATAAGTATCTGTGGATCTTGTCACGTACACCCACCTTATCGCAAAGCACTTATGATAAGTATGTAAATACGGCAAAAATCCAAGGCTATGATGTTAGTAAACTTGAAATTACCTCACACAGTGGAGCGGCACAAACAGTAACACAGTAGTCCTCTTTTTGGCCATTGCTGCTGTCAGTGATGGCCTTGTGCTAAGCTATTGGCTACTCCTCATGTTGTCATCAACACGCTGCTTGTGGTTAAAAGCCCCTGCAAATCTTACTAAGCCGGTATGAATTGACGGTATCTGACTGGCTAAAATCGGCAAGATGATTTAAAATTACCCAGAATAATAAAGCTGCTGCTCATTTTAAGGATATTTGTCGTTAAGACTCAGACAAAGCCATCAAAATCTTATATTTGGTTACTAAGCTCTGAGGCTAAGTCGTAACTTAAAATGGCGAGCAGCGCAGATCGATAAGTACCCATTTTCACTTCATTTACCCCTTCACTTCATTTACCCAAAGGATGACTATTGTGAGTAATGCTAATACGCGCCGTGAGTTACACCAAGTTCATTTAGCCACCTACCAACAACAACAAACTCAAGCTTATGAGCTGGCCCAACAATTACATAACCTTTATATTAATAAAGATGTAAAAGTTAATTTATTTGGTGAAACACTTAACGGTTTATCAACAGCGGACTTATTAACTAAAGTTCAACAGACCGCTACCCGCAATGACGGTACTGCGCTTAGTATTGATGACATCGTTACTACTGTAAAAGAAGTGGCAGACAGTCAAGACATTACGACGTCAGTAGTTGATGCTGGTCAATTGGTAAAAAATAAAGTCAGTGTGGCCGATGCCTTTGCAAAAGCGGACAAATCGACCCCTGCTGCCAGTGAAGCTACTGACGTTGTGTTATATGGCTTTGGCCGTATTGGTCGTATCCTAACTCGCTTATTGCTTGAAGAGGCCGCCACTGATAAAGGCTTACAGCTAAAAGCTTTCGTTGTACGTCCTGGTAAAGAGGGTGACTTAGCGAAGCGTGCCTCATTACTTGAGCGCGACTCAGTACATGGCACTTTCGCAGGCTCAGTGGTAGTAGATGAAGCCAACCAAGGCCTTATCGTTAATGGCCGTTTTGTACAGGTTATCTATGCCAACGATCCAAGCGAAATTGATTACACCAGCTATGGTATCAATGACGCTATCGTAATTGACAACACCGGTATCTGGAAAGATGAAGCAGGTCTTGGTAAGCATCTTCAGGCCAAAGGCGTGAAAAAAGTATTGCTAACGGCCCCTTCAAAAGGCGATATCAAAAACGTCGTCTATGGTGTCAACAACAACACGATTGGCGATGACACTATCGTCAGTGCCGCCAGTTGTACCACCAACGCGATTACCCCATCACTAAAAGTACTTAACGATGAGTATGGTATCGTAAATGGTCACGTAGAAACTATCCACGCCTTTACTAATGATCAAAACCTAATTGATAACTACCACAAAGCCGATCGCCGTGGCCGCAGTGCGGTATTAAACATGGTTATCACCAGTACAGGTGCGGCCAAGGCAGTAGGTAAAGCACTACCTGAGTTAAACGGTAAGCTGACAGGTAATGCTATCCGTGTACCAACGCCAAACGTAAGTATGGCTATTTTAAACCTAAACTTAGAAAAATCACCAGAGAGCGCTGAAGCATTAAATGCTTTCTTCAAGCAAGTTTCTCAAAGCGATGCTTGGCAGTCTCAAATTGCTTATACCGACTCAACTGAAGCCGTGTCTTCAGATTTTGTGGGCACCAAGCAAGTGGGTATTGTTGATGCGCAAGCCACTATCGTGACCGACAACCATGCCACAGTATATATCTGGTATGACAACGAAGTAGGCTACAGCACTCAAGTATTAAGAGTAGCCGCACAGATGGCAGGCGTGCATTACACCAACATCAGCGCTTAATGGCCTAGTATCTGTTAAGTTTGTTGTAAAGCATTGGATGTATAAAAGTCAACTAAACTAGTGACTGGCACGATTTGCAACGGTACCCGATAATCGTTAAGGTTATCGGGTATCTTTTTTATTATTCGTTTTGATTGATAATGCTGTAGAATACGGCGTTATGATTTTCAACTTTATTTTTTAGAAAACCGTTCTATAAGATATTATTATTCTGCTAAGCAGGCCATTGACGTATTTTGACGCGACGTCAAACTAAGTTAAGCGGCCTGTCGTTAGTCCATTAAGATACACCAATTTAAGAGAAGTTAAGGGAGCAAGACCAATGCGATTTATTGATGAAGCAATTGTTACTGTCAAAGCAGGGGATGGTGGTAACGGCATTGTGAGCTTTCGCCGGGAGAAATATGTACCCCGCGGCGGGCCAGATGGCGGTGACGGTGGTAAAGGCGGCGACGTATTTGTTGTGGCCGATGACAACACCAATACCTTAGTAGATTATCGTTACACCCGCCGCTATGATGCAGGCCGTGGTGAAAATGGTCACAGCAAAAACTGCTCTGGTAAGGGGGCGGATAATATCTATCTGCGGGTGCCTATTGGTACCACCATTGTGAATAATGAGACCGGTGAGGTGATCGGTGACTTAACCGAAATCGGTCAAGAGCTGCTAATTGCCAAAGGCGGTGATGGCGGTCTGGGTAACACCCATTTTAAAAGCTCAACCAACCAAGCACCTCGTAAGGCCACCTCTGGCTTCGAGGGTGAGCTAAAAGAGCTAAAGTTTGAGCTAAAAGTTGTGGCAGATGTCGGCCTAATTGGCCTACCCAACGCTGGTAAATCTACTTTTATTCGTCAAGTCTCCTCAGCCAAGCCAAAAGTAGCCGATTATCCCTTTACCACCTTAGTACCGAACTTAGGGGTGGTGGATGTGGGTGTGCACCGCTCATTTGTGATGGCGGACATTCCAGGTCTTATTGAGGGTGCCTCAGAAGGGGCCGGCTTAGGAATTCGCTTCTTAAAGCATGTGGCACGTACCCGCCGCTTACTGCACATTTTAGATATCAAGCCCATTGATGGTAGTGACCCGGTTGAGAATGGTAGAGTTATTCTTAATGAGCTTGAGCGCTTCTCACCTGAGCTTGCTAACTTACCGCAAATCTTGATTTTAAATAAGATCGATCAGGTGCCGGACGCAGATGAGTTAAATGAGCTGTGTCTGCATATTGTCGCTGAACTTGGCTGGACAGGCGCGGTATTTAGAACCTCTACCTTAACCGGTGCAGGCGTCGATGATGTCAAATATCACTTAATGAATGAAATTGAGCGTGAGCAAGAGCGTGAAGAAGAAGATCCGATGTTTGCTCAAGCCCAAAAAGAGAGATTTGAGCGTCTAGAAGCGGAAGTTCGCCTCAACACAGAAGAACAAAAAGAGGCTTATCGAGCTGCGCGTCGTGCAGCGCGTGAAGCGGCCTTTAATAATGAGCTAGATGACGATGATGACGATGATGACGATGGCGTGGAAGTGGTATACGCGCCTTAATTAATCCTTTAGTGGTGAGCTAAGCTTGCGCCTATAAAGCCTTGCTTAGTATCGCCAACACCAAGGATATCGTATCGACCATCAATCAATGATAGATCACTGTGTTAACCAGCATATAACTATTCTATTCATCAATTTTGGGAAGAATTATGAGTGCTAAGAAGAAACCGAAAAATTTACATACCGTAAAGCCAAGTATCCCTAAGCCCACCGCTTTAGATGACGACCGGTTTGCTACAGAAGATCGATCATTTGATTTGCAGCGGATTATTGTAAAAATTGGCTCTTCACTGCTTACCAATAATGGTAAAGGACTTGACCGCACCGCCATTTATGAGTGGGCCAGTCAAATTGCCAAGCTACACAATCAAGGCAAAGAGGTAATTTTGGTTTCCTCGGGTGCTGTGGCAGAAGGTTTGGTAAGAATGGGTCTTGATGAGCGTCCCAAAAAGCTTGAGGCGCTACAAGCATGTGCTGCTATTGGTCAAATGGGGCTGATTGAAACTTGGTCTTCAGCCTTGATTCAAAGTGGGGTGCGTAGTGCTCAAATTCTATTGACCCATGATGATTTATCCAACCGGCAGCGTTATCTAAATACCGCCAATACTTTAGATAAGCTGCTGTCTTGGCGAGTGATCCCTGTTATTAACGAAAATGACACCATTACTGTCGATGAAATTAAGTTTGGTGATAATGATACCCTAGGCGCTATGGCAGCGGCTATGGTCAGCGCCGATTTGTACATCATCTTAACCGATCAAGATGGGGTGTTTACCGATAATCCACGCGAAAATCCCGATGCCAAAATGATTCGTCAAGAGCGAGCAATGGCAGATTACTTGTTTGATATTGCAGGAGAGGGCGGCAAACTCGGTAGTGGTGGTATGCTCACCAAAATTCGGGCGGGTCGATTGGCTGCGATGGGTGGTTGCCCGACTGTGATTGCCAATGGCAGTATCGATAAAGTCATTACCCGAGTGGTTGAGGGTGAGTCGGTGGGCACTTTATTAAAAACCAATCAGGCCGATAAGATTATTGCCCGTAAGCAGTGGCTCGCTGCGCATTTGCGTATGGCAGGCACGTTGTATATCGATGCCGGTGCGGTACATGCCATTACCGTACAAGGCAAGAGCTTATTGCCTGTAGGTGTGGTAGATATCCAAGGCGACTTTGATGAAGGCGACGTGGTGGCTGTGGTGGATGAGACGACCAAAGAGCGTATTGCCGTGGGTCAAGTCAATTTCTCCTCAGAGGATGCGCAGCGTGTGGCGCGTAATAGAACCCATAACTTTGATAAAATATTAGGGGGTTCAGAGGAGCGCGTGGTTATGATTCATCGCGATGACATGGCCATATTAAATAAATAGTGGCCAATGAGCTAAAACACATGGCGTAATAAATAAAAGCGCCTAAAAGGTGCCGAGGGTGGCATAACCTGCTACCATTGTAAGGCAGTACGTCCGTTAACATGGCCATTTTGATTATAATTTAGGACTTTAAAGAGATACTAATGTCTATAATGAATTCTGATTCTGTTGAAAATACTCACAATTTTGCTCCTTTAAAAAACGATCGCTTATTAAAGGCTTTACGCTTTGAGCCCATCGATACCACGCCAGTATGGATGATGCGCCAAGCGGGTCGTTATTTACCTGAGTATAAAGCCACGCGAGCGGAAGCCGGCGACTTCATGAGCTTGTGCAAAGACACAGCGCGTGCCACAGAAGTCACCATGCAGCCTTTAAGACGTTATGAGTTAGATGCCGCCATTTTGTTCAGCGATATCTTGACCATTCCTGATGCTATGGGTCTAGGTTTATATTTTGAAACAGGTGAGGGACCGAAGTTTAAGCGCACGTTACGCACAGAGGCCGACTTTAATCAGTTAGAAGCCTTTAATGCCGCAGACTCACTCAGCTATGTTATGGATGCGGTAACCAGTATTCGTAAAGAGCTTAATGGCAAAGTGCCTTTGTTTGGTTTTTCAGGCAGTGCTTGGACCTTGGCCACTTACATGATTGAAGGCGGCAGCTCTAAAGATTATCGCTATACCAAAGGCTTGCTGTACAGCAAACCTGAATTTTTGCATCAAATTCTAGACCATATCACCACAGCGATTATCGATTATTTAGACGCCCAAATTGTGGCCGGTGCCCAAATTGTTCAGCTATTCGATAGCTGGGGCGGTGCGCTTGCACACCGTCAATTTGCTGAGTTCTCACATAAGTATAATAAGCGTGTGGTGGCCGAGCTAAAACAGCGTCATCCTGAAGTGCCTGTGGTGGTCTTCACCAAGGGCGGCGGCTTATGGCTTGATGTTCAGATGGACAGCGAAGCGGACTGCTTGGGCTTAGATTGGAGTATGCCACTAGATAAAGCCCGTGCTATTTTAGCTACTGGCAAACGCAAGATTGCTGTCCAAGGTAACCTAGATCCGGCCACTTTATACGGTTCACCTGAGTTAATCAGACAGTCAGTCAATGCCATGCTAGATGATGCCTATGCCGGTGGTGAGAAGACAGGCTATATTGCGAACTTAGGCCATGGCATTACTCAGTGGGTAGACCCAAAAAATGCAGGGGTCTTTGTGGATGCCGTGCATGAGTACAAGCTGTAACATCACAGCATCACAGCATCACAGTGATAAATTAAAACATTTACACTAAAAATAGGCTTACTTAGATAAGCCTATTTTACACTCAGTACTCAGTGGCTATGCTAAAACCAACAGGGACAGCCCAGCGTCTAGTTTATAAATATAGATCTCAAAGTGAGATTGATTAAGTATAAGATGGATTTTATTTAATTGACTTTCAAAACAGTAGGATAGGATATGTTACAAATAGCCATAGTGGGAGGTACCGGATATACCGGCGTTGAGCTTATTAGATTGTTATCTTCGCACCCAAAAGTGAACATCAAATGGTTAACTTCACGATCAGAGGCCGGAAAACCTGTGGCAAGCATTTTTCCAAGCTTAAGAGGCATCTCTGAGCTCACCTACAGTGATTTGGGTGAAGATACGTTATCGGCACTGACACAATGTGATGTGGTGTTTTTTGCTACCCCCCATGGTGTGGCTATGCAGCAAGCTGAAGCTCTAGTAGCGGCTGGGGTCAAAGTCATTGACTTGGCAGCTGACTTTAGGTTGCAGTCGTTACAAGACTTCGAGCACTGGTACAAGCATAAGCATGCTTGCCCAGATTTGCTCAAGCAGGCGGCTTATGGTTTGCCTGAAATTAACCGTGACGCGATCAAGTCTGCCAGTGTGATTGGCAACCCTGGCTGTTACCCAACCACAGCTATTTTGGGTCTAAAGCCAGTTATCGAGGCCCAAAACTTAGCGAGTGACGCTTTAATTGAGCCGCGCATTATTATTGATGCCAAATCGGGGGTATCAGGGGCTGGCCGTCAAGCCAAGCTGTCACTAAATTATGCAGAAACCACAGATAACTTTAGTGCCTATGGCGTAGCAGGGCATCGTCATTTGCCAGAGATTGAGCAGGGCGTGCATGTGTTATTACAAAGCAAGTTCACCCAAAATATTCGATTTGTACCGCATCTGGTGCCTATGATTCGTGGTATGTTTAGTACAATTCATCTGGGATTAACCGAGGCCGGCTGTCAGCTTGATTTGCAAGCAATTTATGAGCAGGCCTATAAAGATGAGCCCTTTATCGATGTGTTGCCGGCGGGTGAATTTCCCGATACCCGTAGCGTAAGAGCCAGTAACCGTCTACGTATCGCCGTACATCAAAACAACAGTAACAAAGAAGCCACAATTTTAGTGGTACAAGATAACTTGGTCAAAGGTGCAGCAGGGCAAGCAGTTCAGTGTATGAACGTGATGTTTGGCTTCGAGGAGTCGTTAGGACTTAATCATGTGCCCGTCGTGCCTTAGGTGATACTTTATAGGATAAGGGTTGTCTTAAACGTATGTTTTTTAAATAGATATTGCAGCATTCGGTCTGTTACTTAGGGTTTTTTGAGTCAGACCGCTTACGATAATCTCTTGATTAGTCGTCAGTTATGTATAAACTAAACCCATTTGGTACAGATTTGATAGCGATATATTTGCCGAATAGTTTATGCTTTATAACAGATTGATGATAGAAATATGTTATTGAAGCTAATCTGATGTTAGTTATTGCTTTAAGAGTTAGGTATAATACCTTGCCTTAAAATGGCCTTTAACTTTGGCTGCTTAACTAATTGCCGATTCATAAGATACGAGCCTAGAACACATGCCCACCGAAATCAGCAAATCCACTCCAAAAATTGTGAAGCGATCATCCTCTGGTGTGATGAGTCCGCTGATATTGGTCTTATTTGCGAGTGCAGTCTTGTTAACAGGCGTGATTGCCACTGCTTTTGGCCATAAATTTGGTTATTACCGAGGTTATCAGGCTTCGCAAAATGAAGCCAAGCTTAAAGGTGATGCTCAGCAGCTGACCGCTGAGGATATTAAAAAACTTAAGCTGAATGTAGAGTCGTTAACCAAACAGGTCAATACCGCCAAGCAAGAGCGTGACATCAGCCTAAATAACTTAGGTCAGATGCGCCAAGACATCCAAGATTTGGAAGTCAAAAATATGCAGCTTATCCAAGTAAACGATGTCTATGCTCAAAGCTTGGTTCAGCAAGGTGGCTTGCCGCTACAAGTAGTTGGCGCCAAGATGGAGCCGTTACCTGAGAATGCCTTTGAATACCGCTTTGATGTTGCTATGTTGGCCAAAGACGGCCTGCAGCACCGCTTAAAGCCCACTTTAACCTTGTTAGACGAAGACAGTTTGGTGGAAGTACCACTAGAGCCTAGTACCTATGATATTAAAGGCATTTCGCGTATCAGAGGTCGTTTTGTGATGCCAAGTGGCTTTAAACCTAAGCAAGCCAAGTTAAATCTAGAATCCAACGGTCAAAAAGTAGAACAAATCTACAACTGGCAGTTGTCAGCCCCGGTAGAAAAAATGCCTATGTCGTTATCTGAAGTGCCAGAAACCGACCAACGCCCTGTTAATGAAGGCAAAGGCAACACCCAGGCAAGTAAATAGGTTTTATTTGCCGCAAACTCAAAGATTATCAAGCCACTATGAAACAAAATAAGACGTTTATGGTTGTAAGTCATAAGGGTGGGTCAGCAGACTGGCATCACCCAGCAACGCTGCCAATTGCTCGTCCTTTGAAGCTCATCGATGAGCATACAGAAGAAGAGGGTGAAGTTGAGGTTTTGGTAGCAGAACCTGAGATTACTGAGCCACCCATGTATGCGGTAGTCATGTATAACGATGACTATACGCCTATGGAATTTGTGGTGTATGTGTTGCAGTCTGAATTTCGCCATAATATGGACAAAGCGGTTGAGATTATGCTCAATATCCACAATCAAGGCCGTGGTATTGCGGGTATTTATCCAAAAGATATTGCAGAGACTAAAGCCAAAAAGGTCAACCAGACCGCTCGAAAAGAAGGCTACCCTTTGTTAACTCAGATTGAACCACATCAAAGCAGCTAATAATTAGCTGCTTTTTTTTGTGCGTGTTCTGGCCTATTTCTATTGTGGCCAGCTATGTTGTTTATTTTGCTCCGTTCTCTATTTTGCTCCATGTTTTACAGGTTGTATCTTGTATAGCAGCTGATGTTGAGTAGGGAATTTTCAGCTTCAGCTGTGATTCTAAAGATGTGATGAGCGGTGCTTCTAAAAGCTTTTTACGCCATGACGATCTAATATCTCACCAAAGGGCTCAAGTGCTTCTGCTTCAAAATGCTCAACAAATTTATCAAAATCAGCAATCACATCTGGCTCACCAGAGCGGCGGTGCGGGAACTGTTCAACAGGCAGTAATCGCTCATTGGTGATTTTTATATCTACCAGTACCGGTTTGCCGCTGCGGGTGACTTGCTGAGCCTGTTGTAATACAGATTCAAGCTCTTCAGCTTTGTGTACGGTAAAGCCAGTCACTTGGAAGCCTTCTGCGACTTTTGCAAAGTCAACATTTTGTAGTTTAATACCCGAATGCGGCTGATGGGTATCATCTTGTTCGGCCTCGATATATCCTAAAGACTCATTGGTAAATACCAAGTTCATAATAGGTAGCTCATGCTCTGCTTGGGTGATTAGATCGGGTACCACCATCGCCAAGCCGCCATCTCCTGATAAGCTCCAGACCTCACGATCAGGGTACTCTAGCGCTGCGGCAATGGCGGCTGGCATACCAAAGCCCATGGTGGCATACAGCGGTGAAGTTACCTGACGACGCCCGCCACCTAAGTTGAGTAGACGAGCTACGGCAATATTAACATTACCCACATCCACACCAAACAGTGCATCTTTCGCCGCCATTTTGTTAATGACTTTGTATACGCTTTCAAAGCCAACTGGATTGGTATTGCGCTCAGCACGTTTTGCAAGCCATGCATCCCATTGTTTTTTGTCTTCTACTGCCGCGGCATACCAAGCCTGATAATCACTATCTGGCTGACTGTTTCGGGCAGACGCATAGTTTGCGCCGTCCTCGCCATAACGTTTTTTTGCGGCGTTAAGCAGTTGACGCAAAAATGTCGGGACGTCGGCTAAGATACCAAGCTTAGTCTGGTGTCTGGCGCCAATTACAGAAGGGTTGAGGTTGACATCCACAAAGGTTGCCTCTTCTGAGAACATCGGGAATTCAAAATTGGTACCAGTAAAGAGCACAAAGTCTGCAGCACGGGCGACATCGACGCCAGGCTTAGTCGCCACGCGTCCAGTAGAGAGCATATAAAACTCTTCGTCACCCTCTAAGATGCCTTTGGCTAAATAACTAGATACCATCGGCAGTTTCAATAAAGCAGCAAGCTCACGCAGCTCATCGGCGGCACCCTGCGCGCCGCGGCCAAAATAGACAATAGGGCGGCTGGACTGCTCAAGTAAATCCAATACCTTTTCGACATCCTCCTCATTGGCAGGCAGTTGCCACTGCGGCGTGCTGTATTTTTGGGCAGAAGAGACGTAATTATCCTCAATCTCCACCCAGCCAAAATCTTTAGGAATAACAATCACTGCCGGACCTTTGAGCTCATAAGCTTTGCGAATGGCAGTGTCGATGACTTCTGGTAGCTGTTCGGGTGTCATTACCGTGCGGTTATAGACAGCAGAACTTGTAAACATTGGGTTTTCAGGCATTTCTTGGAAGTAGTCGGTATTCATCTTATCACTTGGTACCTGACCGACAATGGCCAATACTGGAATATGATCCAAAGCGGCATCATGCAGCGGATTTAATAAATGGGCAGCACCTGGGCCTGCAGAGCCTAGCATAACCGCAATTTTACCGGTCCACTTTGCCTCAGCCACCGCGGCCAGACCACCGACCTCTTCATGACGAACACCGATATATTTAATCTTATCTCGCCAGTTATAAATGGCATTCATGGTTGAGTCAAGAGAGCCGCCAGGTAAGCCATATACCCGCTTAACTCCCCAATCGTTCAATACCTTCATCATGGCATCTGCACTTAGTGTTTTATTCATGATTATCTCCTTATTTTATGGTTATTGATTATGGTCTTTGCTTATCTTAGGGATAAAAGTAGCATCCCACTGTTACTAACCATATAGACATACTTTAAAAAATTGTAACCAAGGTGAGGGTTGAGGGCTATCAGAGTTTCTGACATTGCTTTTCGTCATCAATGCTTTAAAAAACGCTGTCTGTGTAGACCATCTGCTTATTTTAGCTTATTGCTGTTTATTGATTATTGTTAAGTAAATATTACATTAAAAAATAAAATATTCGGTAACGAAAATTACTTTTTCATTACAAAAAATGTCATCCAGTTTTTTACAGATTGTTGTATAGTTTTCATCACTAAGATGCGGAAGTGCCTATCAACAGAGGTTTTATATTGATTTAGTAAGAAACTGACGCACCTGAAGTGACGCATAAAAGTTTTTAGATCCCACCATTTATTTTTTTAATAAAATCTAAACATAAAGTTAAAATAACTAATAGGATAAATTTATGTCATCTAATCAATTAACAGTTCGAGATGTTGTTATTCAGGTATTACGTGATTTAGGGGTTAAGACGGTATTTGGTAACCCTGGATCAACAGAACTTGCCTTTTTGGGCGATTGGCCAGAAGATTTTGAATATGTGCTGGGTTTGCAAGAAGCGTCCGCCGTTGGTATGGCTGATGGTATGGCACGAGCCACAGGTCGTCCGACATTCGTTAACGTGCATTCAGCCGCAGGTCTTGGTAATAGTTTAGGTAACTTATTTACCGCCTATAAAAACCAAGTGCCTATGGTGGTGATGGCAGGTCAGCAAGGCCGCTCATTACTGTCATCAGAGGCGTATCTTGCTGCAGACGATGCAGCAAGCTTCCCTAAGCCTTATGTTAAGTGGTCCGTAGAGCCGGCCACTGCACAAGATGTACCAGCGGCATTGGCACGCTGCTTTGAGATTGCGATGCAGCCTCCCTATGGTCCCACCTTTATCTCTGTACCTAATGATGATTGGGACAAGCCTTGTGACCCTGTTAAAGTCGTCGATGCCATTGGCTTTGGTCCAGCACGTGAAAATGGTCTTGAGCGCGTTGCAGAGGCACTCTCTAAAGCAAAACGTCCGGCGTTAGTCGTGGGTACTGAAATCGATATTTTTGATGCGTATGATAATGCAGTGAAGCTTGCAGAGCGCACAGGCGCAACCGCATATGTTGCACCAGTAGTAGCAGCAGCAGCTTTCCCTGAAGATCATCCACAATTTGGTGGCTTCTTACCGGCTATTCCAGAAAATCTATCAAAAATGCTTGAGCGTCACGACTTGGTTGTCGTGGCTGGTGCACCAGTATTTACCTTCCACGTTGAAGGAGAGGCCGCCGTATTAACCAATCCAGATATTAAGGTGATGCAGCTAACCTCAGATCCAAATGCGGCTGCCCGTGCAAAAGCAGATCTAAGCTTGGTGGGTGAGCTAAACGAATCCCTTGAAAAACTGATTGAGCTATTACCAGAAAAACCTGCCGCTGATGTGGCCAAACCTTTCGCCATTGAGCGCAGCACGCCACAAAAAGGGGACGGTAAACCTTCAGCTGCTTATGTGCTATCTAGACTCAGCGAGCTTATGCCAAAAGATGCGATTTTGGTAGAGGAAGCACCGTCTCACCGTCCTGCACTGCAAAAGAACTTGCCAGTGACTCAAAAAGGCGGTTTTTATACCATGTCAAGTGGCGGTCTGGGTTATGGCTTACCCGCATCAGTGGGTATCGGGCTTGCGCAAGATGAGCGCAAAGTGGTCGCAGTGATTGGTGATGGCTCAATGCAGTACTCAATTCAAGCATTGTGGACCGCAGCTCAGCATGGCTTACCGTTAACCATCATCGTGCTTAATAACAGTGGTTATGGTGCACTAAAAGCGTTCTCAGACATCATGGGCACTTCTAATACCCCAGGTATGGACTTGCCAGAAATTGATATTACCCAAATTGCTCTCGGTTATGGTTGTCATGCCTCTAAGGTGGACAATGTGGATGAGTTAGATGAGGCGCTAAGCGCAGCATTAAATGACCCACGCCCTCATGTGATTGATGTCATTGTTGATCCTAATCAAGGTAACGTTTACTAAACCTAAAACCGGAGAAGCCACATGTTTAATATCATCGTTGGCGCCTTATTGCCCATCTATGTCGGCTTACTAATTGGTTATGTTGCCGGTAAGCGGGGTATGGTCGACAATCAAAACGTCAAAACCATCAATGTCATGTTAATGACCTTTATGGTACCGTTGACCATGTTTATTGCTATTGCACGAACCCCCCGGGATGTCATCATCCCGAACCTCACACTGATCTTAGTGATTGGGGTGTCGATGCTTATTTTATATTTAGCATCGTTATGGATTCAGCAAAAAGTATTTAAACTAAGCTTAGCTGAAGGGGTTGTGCAGTCGTTAACTATTGCGTTCCCGAACTATGCGTCAATTGGTATCCCGCTAACACTTCCGCTATTTGGTGATCAAGCAGCGTTATTGGTAGCGATAGCTATTGCGGCAGGTTCTATCTTTGTGACCCCCATAGCCTTGGCACAGTTAGCAATGGGCACCTCTGCTCCTGATGAAGAAGTGTCGGTCAAAAAAGAATTTATTAAAGGCTTAATCGGAGCGGTGAAAACGCCTGTATTTTTCTTACCGGTTATTGGTTTGATATGGGCAATTATCGGTATTCCTATGCCTAAACTTGCTGCAACAGCCTTCCAGCCCATTACGATGGCGACGGGTGGCGTTGGCTTATTCTTAACAGGCTTATTACTATCTGCTCAAAAAATTAAAATAAATACCAACGTCTCAGTCAGTACATTATTGAGTAACGTCATTCAGCCCTTATTGACATTTGGTATTGCGGTATTAATTGGTATTAACCATGAAGCAGTGGTACAAGCGGTTATCCTAATGGCCATTCCATCTGCGTTCTTTGGGTTGGTGTTTGGTGCAACCGTTAATGTACGCCCAGCAGTTTCAGGGGCGACGTTATTGGTATCGTCACTGATTGGTATTATCACCATATCAGTATTTTTGGGCTGGCTGGTACCTTAAGGGCTAACACGCTGCTTAAAGCCTTAAAAAAGTAGGCACTAAGCAGACAGCTTAAGCTAAAAAAATCTCTTAGTACTCACGTGGGCGCTAAGAGATTTTTTTATTTTTGCTGTCAGCATTATGTTTAATCATAATAAAAAAGCGCCCTATAACTGTCTGAAATGATAGCCAAAAATTACGTATGTTTTGCGTATCTGATAAGTACAAAGTTTGGCGATAGGCTTGATTTTTATACTCAACAACCCTACCTAATGAGTATGTGCGTAAGATCATTGTGTCGCAGTTCATGGTGTGATCCATATTAATGGTCATTAAATAACCCCAACTTGGTGTTAACTTGCTATAGTTAGTTAACTGTCTATCAAACGTATATTTGTAATGATCTTACCTATTAAAAAATAACAATTATCAGGATACCTCTATGTTAAGTCGTCACCTCGAAGTTTCCTTGCGTCTAGCCATGACGCTGGCCCGACAAAAGTCACATGAGTATTTAACCGTTGAACATTTGTTGCTGGCTTTATTAGAAAACAATAATGCAGTTACCACCCTTAAATCTTGCGGCGCTGATATCAGCAGCTTGCGCTCGGATTTAGAAGCCTATATCGATAAACATACGCCAAAGCTTGATGCTGATCTTGAGCAAACACCGCAAGCAACCCAAAGCTTTGATCGTATTTTGCAGCGCGCTATTTTCCATGTGCAATCTATTGGCTCAGGCCGCCTAGTACAAGGCTCGGATATCTTAGTCTCTATGTTCTCAGAGCATGATACCTATGCGGTATATTTGCTTAAAAAGCAAGGTGTGAGCCGTCTTGAGCTGACTCAATATTTGTCACATGGCAATGAGGGTGATGAGACTCGTGAAGGTCCATCAGACAATGAAGGCGCAGACCCTAAAGCCGCTCGTGCCAAAAAAGACCCACTGACTGAATTTGCGGTTAACTTAAATAAACGGGCCGCAGAAGGCAAAACGGATCCACTTATTGGCCGCTCAAGTGAAATCGAGCGTACCGCACAGGTACTTTGTCGTCGCCGCAAAAATAACCCGCTGTTAGTCGGTGATCCTGGTGTGGGTAAAACCTCTATTGCAGAAGGTTTGGCTTGGTTAATTATTAACAATAAAGCACCCAAACCTTTACAGGGCTGCGTGATTTATAGCCTAGATATTGGCTCATTAATTGCTGGTACCAAATATCGGGGTGACTTTGAAAAGCGCATGAAAGCTTTGCTTGATGAGCTTAAGAAAAAGCCCAATGCCATTTTGTTTATTGATGAAGTGCACATGATTATTGGTGCTGGCTCATCCATGAGCAGTAATATGGATGTGTCTAACTTAATCAAGCCTGCATTGGCTAATGGTGAGCTTAGATGTATCGGATCAACCACCTTTACAGAGTATCGTCAGGTGTTTGAAAAAGATCATGCGTTATCACGTCGCTTCCAAAAAATCGATGTCAATGAGCCGAGTGTGGATGACAGCATTGAAATCTTGCGTGGCCTAAAATCACGTTATGAAGAGTTTCATAATGTGAAGTACACAGATGCCGCTTTAGTGAGCGCAGTTCAGCTATCAGCCAAACACATTCATGAGCGCTTTTTGCCAGATAAAGCCATTGACGTGATTGATGAAGCAGGTGCTTATAAGCGTTTGGGCGTGACGCCAGATGCCGCTCAGGTTGAAGAGGAAAATCAGTTAATTGATGAGCTCAACAGTACAGATGTCAATGCGGTAGACTTAAGCGATGACGTTTTGGGTAACAAGACCGATTATGATGCCCAAATTGATGCTGATGAGAGCGGTTTAGACGCCGAAGCTGATGGTGATAATGACGATGACTCTTTAGAGTCGGTAGAGTCTGACTTTGAAGATACGGATGAGGCATTGGATGATGAGACGCAAGCGGCACCTACAGTTATTGATGTAGAGGATATCGAAGCGATTATCTCCAAGCTTGCTCGTATTCCGCCAAAATCAGTGTCTAATGATGACAAGTCGTTGTTACAGCACCTAGAGCGTGATTTAAATCGCTTGGTATTTGGCCAAGATGAAGCCATAAAAACCTTGTCAGATGCGATTAAATTGTCTCGTGCGGGTCTAAAATCTGCAGATAAGCCGATTGGCTCGTTTATGTTTGCTGGCCCTACTGGTGTGGGTAAAACCGAGGTGTCTAAGCAGCTGGCCAATCTGATGGGCATCGAGCTGATACGCTTTGATATGTCTGAGTATATGGAAGCGCATACCGCCTCTCGTTTAATTGGTGCGCCTCCAGGCTATGTGGGCTTTGATCAAGGTGGTTTACTGACTGAAAAAATCAATCAGCATCCGCATTGTGTCTTGCTACTCGATGAGATTGAAAAAGCGCATCCCGATGTGTTCAACTTGCTACTGCAAGTGATGGATCATGGCTCGCTTACGGATAATAATGGCCGCGTTGCAAGCTTTAAGCAAGTCATCTTGATTATGACTACCAACGTGGGCGCCGAGAACATCAGCCGTTCATCAATGGGCTTTACTAAGCAAGATCACAGTAAAGACAACACTGAGGCGATGAATCGTGTGTTTACGCCAGAGTTCCGTAACCGTCTCGATGCCATTATTCAGTTCAACCCTCTAGATCCCTCTATCGTAGTATCGGTAGTCGATAAGTTCTTAGTTGAATTGCAAGCTCAGCTAGATGATAAGCAAGTGATGCTAGAGATTGATGATGAGGTACGTGAATACTTGGCTGAAAAAGGCTATGATCGCTTAATGGGAGCGCGTCCAATGCAGCGCTTGATCCAAAATGAGATTAAAAAGCCACTGGCCAATATGGTACTGTTCGGAGATTTAGCAGAAGGTGGTGCGGTGCATGTGACCTTAAGCGAGGACGTTTTTGACAGTGCTCTAGATGATGGCAGTAAGGCCGCTGCAGAAGGCAGTCGTATCTTACTTACAGTGGTCGAGAAGCATGGTCAGCGCGGCGTTGAATACGAAGAAGGCTAAATTTCAAATAGCCTAAAAGCGTTGTCATTGTTATAAATCGCAAAAAAGGGGCTAACCACTGAGTTAGCCCCTTTTTTATTTATCACCGGTCGCCGTAAAACCACCCACTTCAGGGGGTGGATATAAGGCGACACACACTGTCGTGATCAGTACTTAAAGTATTGCAAGTTAAAATTAACCTCGCCATACTAACTCTATGAAAACACTCAAGCTACGCATCAAAGACAAACATGCAAACCAGCTAAACAAACTAGCTGGGAGTGTTAACTATGCGTGGAACTATGTTAATGCGTTAAGCTTTGAGCATTTAAGACGCACAGGTAAGTACTTTTCGGCCTATGATTTAAGCCAATACACCAAAGGCAGTGGAGAGTATTTAGGCTTACACTCGCAAACTTTGCAAGCCATTAACGAAACTCATGCCAAATCTCGTAAGCAGTTTAAAAAAGCCAAACTCAACTGGCGCACCAACCGTGTGGATGCCAAACGCAAATCGCTTGGTTGGATACCTTTTAAAAAGTCTGCCATAAAGTATCTACATACCAGACAAACAGGTAAAAAAGCACTGAAATCCACCATACAGCTATCGCTCTGTAAAGGTCAAAAGGTAATCATAGACGTATTCGATAGCTATAATCTAAGCCTATATCAAATCAATACGCTTGAGATAGTGCAAGACAGCCGTCATCGCTGGTATGCCTGTATTACCGTCAAAGATTTTCCTAGACAAGCAAGTGGCAAAGGCAGCGTTGGTATTGACTTAGGCTTAAAGGAATCTGCTACCACATCAACGGGCGATAAACTACAGATTAAGCAGACTCAAAAATGGGCGAATAAATTAGCAGTCGCCCAGCGTGCAAATAATAAAAAGCGGGTGAAAGCAATACATGCCAAAATCAAAAACACAAGATTAGACTTAATTCATAAATTCACCACCAAGTTAGTGCAGAGCAATGCTTTAATTGTGGTTGGTGATGTTAAATCCCGATCATTCACAAGTAAGAGAACCAAACTGGCTAAATCAACATACGATGCAGGATGGTTTGAACTCAAAAGACAACTGGAATATAAATGCAAGTATGCAGGTTGTCAGCTTGAGATAGTGAATGAGAGTTACACTACCCAAACCTGTTCGTGCTGTCTTAAAATAAGTGATAGTAGTCCAAAAGGTAGAGCAGGTCTTGGAATAAGAGGATGGAGGTGTGCTGAGTGTGGCACATGGCATGATAGAGATATCAATGCCGCTAAGAACATCCTTGCGGTCGGGCTTGACCGTCTAGTTGTAGGAATCCCCTCGGTTTAGCGAGGGGAGGAAGTCAATTTCAATAGAAAGTGGCTTCGCAGTGTGACAGGCGATGTTATACAATGGGCGCTATGATACATTTGATTGCCCATACCTAAAACAAATTAAAAAAGAGTCTACTATGTCATTAGTGAATGAGCCCAAAGGCCAAAAAAGTGCAGCCGAGAAGCAGGCCATTTTAGCCAAAGTTAAGATGCCAGAGGACTGGAAACAGGCCTTAGCAGATGAGTTGACCTCGGATAATATGGACAATCTGCGTGACTTTTTACGTCAAGAGTATGGCTCTGGCAAAAGTATATATCCCAAAGCCAGCCAAATGTTTAATGCCTTTAATTTAACCCCGCTATCGCAAGTTAAGGTAGTAATATTAGGTCAAGATCCTTACCATGGCCCAGGTCAGGCAATGGGGCTGTCGTTTTCGGTGCCTAAGATGATTCCGATGCCGCCCTCCTTACGTAATATTGTTAAAGAAATGGCCGATGATATTGGTACAGTCCCGCCCAAGCATGGGGATTTAACCTCATGGGCTGAGCAGGGCGTTTTACTACTAAATGCCTCGTTGACCGTAGAAGAGGGCATGGCAGGCAGTCATCAGGGTAAAGGTTGGGAGCAGTTTACCGATGCGGTCATTGATGTGGTCAATCAGCAGACCAATAATACGGTCTTTATCTTGTGGGGCAGCAAAGCCAAACTTAAAGGAAAGTTCGTTGACACTGATAAGCATTTGGTGCTCTCTGCGGTGCACCCTTCACCTTTAGCGGCCAATAGAGGTGGTTTTTTTGGCAGCAAGCCTTTTTCAAAAACCAATGATTATTTGCAGCAGCATGGCAAGACTCCCATTGATTGGCAATTACCGCAATAAGTTTAAAAATAGCCTAAGCATTTAATGGCTAATATAAGGCTCAATGCGCGTGGCTATCTTTGTGCTTTGATTGGTCTAAGTTTTATCTATTGACTATTTATTTTATTTGTAACTTATGACGGTGACTGCTGTGAATTTATTGACGCCTCATAGCGCTTTACTAAGTGAGGCCTACCCTGGTGATCTAACCGCTGCTAACTATTGGCTACTCTCTGATGTGGGCTTTATGCGCCGAGCTTTAGCCTTGGCGCAGCAAGGCGCAAGTCAAGAAGAGGTGCCGGTGGGCGCGGTTTTGGTGTGTGACAATAAGATTATAGGCGAGGGGTTTAATCAGCCCATTACCACAAGCGACCCAACAGCTCATGCAGAGGTGGTGGCTTTGCGCTGTGCCTGTCAGACGCTGCAAAATTATAGATTGCCGCCCAACACCACCTTGTATGTCACCTTAGAGCCATGCACCATGTGCCTTGGAGCACTGATACATGCTCGGCTAGCAAGGCTGGTCTTTGCAACTTTTGAGCCGCGGGCAGGTATGGTAGGCAGTCAACTGAATTTAACTGAAATGGACTTTTACAATCATAAAATGCAGGCGTATTCAGGGCTACTGCAGCAGCAGAGCCAAACCCAGCTGCGCTCATTTTTTCGGGCCAGACGTGGCAAAAAAAAGCCTCAAAAGCAGTCCGATTAAAACCGCAATGATAAAAATTGCAATGATAAAAAGCCTTAGCGCATTAACAGTAGGGATGCATCTGTTAGTTTAAGGTATTGGTCATTGCACATAAATGAACTCAGGCTGCTTGCCTATACTTTACTTATGCTCTGATCCATACTCTTGACCAGACTTTTAACCAAACTCTTGCCCATACTAAGTTAAATGCGCAAAAAATTCTAAAAATTAACTAGTGATGCTTACTATATTTTGTTATAATCTTGCACTATTTGCGTTTGGCTGCTGAATAAAGCGGGCAGATGGTGGCAAATACGCGCAAGAAAAGAGCTTATTTTGCGGACTTGCTTAAAAAATAATTTAAGCCCAAGCCATTCATTTGATAAAATAAAAAGTAGTAGGTGATACCTCATGAGCTTTCCTGTTATTACCATTGATGGCCCAAGCGGCGCAGGAAAGGGCACAGTTTGTCTAAAACTGGCACAAGCTTTAGGCTATCGACTATTAGACTCAGGCGCCCTATACCGTATTGTCGGTCTCAAGGCATTTGAGGCAGGTCTATTAAATGAGTTATCCTTGACTGAGCAAGTGGTGGCCGATATTACTGAGCTTACTCAAAGCTTGGATATTCAGTTTTTGCCACGTGACACAGGTGACGTAGATATTGTGGTTGATGGCGTTAATGTCGCCGGTGAAATCCGCAATGAAACGGTCGGAGGCTATGCCTCAAAAGTTGCTGCCTTGCCTAGCGTGCGAGAAGCGCTACTGGCCTTGCAAAAGAACATGGCCAATGAGTCAGGTTTAATTGCCGACGGTCGTGATATGGGAACCGTGGTGTTTCCTAATGCGGATGCCAAAGTTTATTTGACAGCCAGCGCCGAAGCCCGAGCTGATCGCCGAGTGGCTCAGTTACAACAAGCGGGTGAACGTGCAGATTATGCCGCCATATTAACAAGCATCCAAGAAAGAGATGAGCGCGATGAGAATCGCAGTGTTGCTCCGTCCAAGCCCGCTAAAGATGCTTTGGTATTGGACAGCTCAAGCATGAATGCAGACGATGTGTTTGCCCAGATTAAAAAGTTTTGTCAGCAAAAAGGCATAAGCTTTTAAGATAAAAATTGCTCTATAAGCGATTTTTTGCAGTACAATTGACTTATAAGCAGTCACTTATAGGTTATTTGCAGTACCCATTAGCTTTTAAGGCTTTGGCTTAATACATACCGTGTTTGGCTTAAGGCGCTTAAAATAACATTTTTTTTAAATGAAGATAAAAAGAGCAAAACCAGCGTCAATCTTTTATCCTCATTAACTTGAACCGTACTGTGCTGGACAGGATACGGCTATATTAAGGTAATCATAATGGAATCATTTGCTGAACTATTTGAAGCGAGTCTAGAAGAGCAAGGTCTTGATATTGAGCGTGGCTCAGTAATCAGCGGTGCTGTTGTAGCAATCGATAGCGATTGGATTACAGTTGACACTGGTTTGAAGTCTGAGGGTGTTGTTGCTCGTGAAGAGTTCTTAGACGACAATGGCGAGCTTGAAGTAGCAGTGGGCGATAGCGTTGATGTTGTTGTTGAAGCTGTTGACAACGGTATGGGTCAAACCCTACTGTCACGTGAAAAAGCAAAACGTGTAGAAACTTGGAACGCGCTTGAGAAACTATTTGAAGGCGATGAAATTGTAAAAGGTATCATCTCAAGCAAAGTTAAAGGCGGTTTTACTGTTGATGTAGGTTCAGTACGCGCTTTCTTACCAGGTTCATTAGTTGACGTTCGTCCTATCCGTGACACAACGCACCTTGAAGGCAAAGAGCTAGAATTCAAAATTATTAAACTAGATCAAAAACGTAACAACGTTGTTGTTAGCCGTAAAGCGGTTATGGAAGCTGAAAACTCAGCTGAGCGTGAAGAGCTACTTAATAAGCTTGAAGAAGGTATCGAAGTTGAAGGTATCGTTAAGAACCTAACTGACTACGGTGCATTCGTAGACTTAGGTGGTATCGACGGTCTACTACACATCACTGATATGGCATGGCGCCGCATCAAGCACCCATCAGAAGTGGTTGAAGTGGGTCAAGACCTTAAAGTTAAAGTACTTAAGTTTGACCGTGAGCGCAACCGCGTAAGCCTAGGTCTTAAGCAGCTAGGTACTGATCCTTGGGATAACGTTGGCGGTACTTACCCAGTAGGTAGCATCGTTAAAGCTCGCGTAACTAATCTAACTGATTATGGTTGTTTCGCTGAGATCTCTGACGGTATCGAAGGTCTGGTACACGTATCAGAAATGGATCACACCAACAAAAACATCCACCCATCTAAAGTCGTTCAGATTGGTGACGAAGTTGACGTTATGATCCTAGATATCGATGAAGAGCGTCGTCGTATCAGCCTAGGTATCAAACAAACTCTACCAAACCCATGGGAAGAGTTTGATAAGAAATATGACCGTGGCGATAAGCTAACGGGTACTATCAAGTCAATCACTGACTTTGGTATCTTCATCGGTCTTGACGGTGGTATCGATGGTCTAGTTCACCTATCTGATATCTCTTGGAACGAAGCTGGCGAAGAAGCTATCCGTAACTACAACAAAGGCGACACTGTTGAAGCTATGGTTCTATCAGTTGACGCTGAAGCCAACCGCATCAGCCTAGGTATCAAGCAGTTAAGCTCTGATCCATTCAACGAGTACCTAGTAGGTAACGACCGTGGTTCAATCGTAACTGGTACCGTTAAAGACGTTGACGCTAAAGGCGCTACAATTACTTTAGCAGACGAAGTTGAAGGTTACTTACGCGCATCAGAAATCCAGCGTGACAAAGTTGAAGATGCAACTAAACATCTAAACGTAGGCGATAGCGTTGAAGCGAAAATCATCAGCGTTGATCGTAAATCACGTGGCATCAGCTTATCAATCAAAGCGAAAGATGAAGCTGAAGAGCGTCAAGCGATTAAAGAGCTTGGTAGCACTCAAGCTGCTCCTGAAGCACAGCCAAAAACAATTGGTGACTTGATCAAAGAGCAAATGCAAGACTAATATTAGAGTGCTATTTAACTAAATAGCTTCTAAGGTACACGTTATTGATAACGTAAAAGTCTAAAGAAAAGGAGTGGCCAAAAGGCTGCTCCTTTTTTAATGCAAAAACTTAATAGATTGCCTCAATATTTGGCCTAAATCGTTAAAAAGTCTAATATTAGTTCCACAGCAGCCAAAACTTATGATTTAATATCAATATAGACTATGAAAGTTAGAATATTCATAGTTAAATCATAAGTCTATTTAAGGCATATGGTATTTGGTGAGTAAAATAGCCTTTACTGCGCGTAAGGCATTTGCTTAAAATTTGTTAAAGGACTAGCGATTTAAAGCAGTTTAATACAATTGTTTTTCATACTATTATTTATTAAGGTCACATGGATATGACAGAAGTTATAAATAAATCAGATTTAATACAAGATGTTGCCGCTCGATGCGACTATATGGCAGATTCAGATGTAGACAATGCCGTCCGTGAGATATTAGAACTGCTCTCAGAGAAGCTCATCTCAAATAATAGAATAGAAGTGCGCGGCTTTGGTACCTTCTGTTTGCATCACAGAGAGGCGCGTCAAGGTCGTAATCCTAAGACCGGCGAGATGGTCTTGGTTCCCCAAAAAGCCATTCCTCACTTTAAACCCGGTAAGGCGTTACGTGAAGGGGTTAATCATAAATGGATGTAAACTAGTTAAGTTTAGTGATATCCTGTTACTTTTCTTCTTTATGTTTAACGACATTTGGTTCAACTACATTAGGTGTTTGACTTGAAAGCTCGATTTAGAACATCACCACGCTTTACCCGTAACACTGTATTTTTAATCGCTCTTATTACCTCAATACCACTAGTGGCTTATGCTGCTGGTGGTGCCATAGATGCACCCGTGCAGACTTCTGCTTATGGGGTGCATTTGGTGCTACTTATTGCCTTTATGGTATTGTCGGTGTTTGTGTCCTTTATCTGCTCGGTTTCTGAGGCAGCTTTATTGACCATGACACCCTCTTATGTGGCTTCTATTGCAGAAGAAAACCCCACAAAATCAGCGATGTTAAAAGAAGTTAAAGTCGATAAGATTGATCAGTCTATCGCGGCTATTTTGACCTTAAATACAGTGGCACATACGGTCGGTTCTTTGGGAGCAGGGGCTCAGGCCACTATCGTTTTTGGTAGTGAGTGGTTTGGCGTGTTCTCAGCCTTTATGACCTTGCTGATATTGGTCGGTTCTGAGATTATTCCTAAAACCATTGGTACGGTCTATTGGCGTCAACTTTCAGGTCCAGTGGCGTATTTTGTTAAAGCCATTATATTCTTGCTGTATCCGCTTATTTGGTTCTCCGAAAAAATCACCACTTTATTGACCCGTGGCAAAAAGGCCAATACCTTTAGTCGTAATGAGTTTGCTGCGCTTGCTAGTGTGGGTGAACAGTCGGGTCAAATTGATCCATTAGAGTCAAGAATTATCCGTAACCTGTTGGCATTCGGTGCGATTAAGGTTGAGGATATCATGACGCCGCGCTCAGTCATGCATGCGTTTAATCAGTCGATTACGGTTGCTGAACTATTGGCCAATCGTCCTAAGCTGATGTTCTCAAGATTGCCCATTTATGATGAGGACTTAGATAAGGTGACCGGCTTTGTTTTAAAGTCGGATATTTTATTGGCCAAAGCTAACAATCATATGGATAAGCCTTTAGAGAGCTATAAGCGCGAGATTACCTTTGTATTCTCCAAAATGAAGCTGTTTGATTTATTAGATCTAATGCTCAATAGCCGCATTCATATTGCGGTGACTGTGGGCGAGTATGGCGAGGTCAAAGGCTTGGTTACTTTAGAAGATGTGCTTGAGACCTTATTGGGTCTTGAAATCGTCGATGAAGTCGACCGCGTTGAGGACATGCAGGTACTGGCGCGTCAGATGATGCAGCGCCGTTCAGCGAGGTTAGGGATGTTGGTAGAAGATGATGATACGCCGATAGACCCTTAAAGCTAAGTGGCATCTTAGTGCCTATGTTTTATTGACCCAATAAACATTAATCGACGTCATCAAGCAAAGCTGATTTTTGTGACCAAATATTACAAGCCGTTAATATTTACCTAGGATGGGGTTAACTTAAGTATAGTACCATAAGGGTGCATTACAATTTATAGGCATAAAATTCATCCAGATGGATACATAAATATCAGCCAGTTAAGCTCATTTAGCCGAAAAATTGAAGCTATGAACTCACAAAGTTAAGCAGGTTTTGATAACTGTTTACAACAATAAGGAAGTCTCTATGCTAAAGGGTCTATTTAGCTCAAAAAAATCAATGTCAGCCGTGCTTGCACCTGCAGCTATGGTCACCGCGGTCAGCATGGTAGCCACTGCTGCCCAAGCCGCCCCATTAACTGAGGCAGCCGTGCAAAGCTATGCGGCACAGATGAAGCAAGCGGCCAATAGCGAAAACCTAAGCTTGGTCTCAAGTTTAGTGGCAGATGAAGCCTTAATTTCATTGTCTCGCCGTGGTAAGACCACAAGCCTTGATAAAGCGGCCTATTTAAAGCTGTTACAAGACAGTTGGTCAAAATCAAGCAGCTATACCTATGATATTAATATATCTAATGTGGTCATCAGTGGAGATCAAGCAAAAGCCGATGTCAAAACGATAGAAACTTGGGTCAGAGAGGGTCAAAAAAGAGTATTGACCACCACATCAAGAGCGACGCTCAAATCAGGTGCTAATAATGCGGTACTGTTAAGAGCTGTCTCACAAGTGACTATTGAATAGCTGCTCAATTCATACTCGATAGCTATGAAATAGCAGTAATGAAAAAGTTTGTATTTTGTGCAAGCTTTTTCGCATTATATTGTATACCTAATTGTCTTAATAAAATTTCACTTCTTACACTGGGTTGTTATTGTCATGAACTTTAGAAAAACCTCCATTCGATTTTGTAAGCTGCCGTTAGTAGTGGCGATAGGCTCTGTTATTTTGGCAGGGTGTAATAACACAGCGCCTCTACAAAGTGGTACGGCACAGGGAACTCGTATCCCTGTGGCACAAAACGAAGCGGTGTCTAATGTGCCAGCTACCGATGGCTACAGCACAGCACTATTGGACGATGACAGCTTAGATGAGCTTGAAAACCTATTAGAAGCCACCGATATGAAAATGGTGGAAGATGACAAGTTGGCCATTCAGCAGTATGGTAACTTGTGGGACCGTATGCGTGCCGGTTTCCGTATCGATCAAAGCCAATATGGCTATGGCCAACAGCAGCGTATTGATGCACAAAAGAACTGGTTTATTACCCGTCAAGACTATATCAACCGTTTAACCGCCCGTGCCAGTCGCTACTTATACCACACGGTACGTGAAGCTGAGCGCCGCAATATTCCAACTGAGCTGGCGCTACTTCCGGTCATTGAGAGCTCCTACGATCCAACCGGTACTTCTAACGCGGCGGCTGCAGGCTTGTGGCAGTTTATCCCAAGCACAGGCCGTATCTATGGCCTAACCCAGACGCCTACTTATGACGGCCGACGTGACGTTATCGAATCCACCCGAGCTGCGTATGACTTCTTGACCTCGCTGCATAACCAATTTGGCAGCTGGGAGCTGGCCTTAGCCTCTTATAATGCGGGCCCAGGCCGGGTTCAAAAGGCGATTGATGCCAACCGTGCCCGCGGTCTGCCCACTGACTTTTGGTCGTTGTCACTACCGACTGAGACCATGCACTATGTCCCTCGTTTTATGGCCGTGGCTCAGATCGTGAAAGACACGGGTCAATATAGTATTTATTTGCCTGCCATTGCCAACCGTCAGCATTTTAGAAGTGTGCCGGTCAACTATGGGGTCAGTCTAAATGAAATCTCACAAATCACAGGGGTGAGCTATGATGAGTTAAAAGCTCTTAACCCTTCATTGACCAGCGGCCGTGTAGATACCTCAGGTCCAAACCGAGTGATCATTCCAAACCAAGTGAATATCTTGGTTGACTCAAAAATCAGTAATCTCAATGGGAATGGTGGCACTATTTTAGCCAGTAACAGCGGCAGTAGCAGCTCCCCTTATAGTATTCCAGATTCACAATATCAGGTATTGGCCAAATCGCCTGAAGGCTTGGCTGAGTTCGCCAATAAAGCACGTGCGCCCACCCAAAACAGCAGCTATATTGCGCCAAACCCTACCGTTTCATCAAGCTCAACCTTTAAAGAGCCGCCCATTAGTGAAAGTGAGAAAAAGCGCATTGAGTCAGAGTTTGCTCGTTCAAATACACTGCCCACGACTTCTGCTCAGTTAACCCGTAACGATACCATCGTTCAAGAGCCGCCTTTATCTGCTGAAGAGAAGAAGTTTATCTCGCAGCAAATTCGCCAGCAGTCACCTGATGTGGGTGAGGTGGTAAGCTCAGTGGATGGTAATATTAAGCTTGAAGCCATTCAGACTCAGCAGTCTATTTTAGAGGCACGCGGTGAAGAGAAGAAAATTAGCTTTGATCGTCCAACTGCCTCGCAGCAGCAAGTAACACCACCAAAGCCAACCGGAACTCGAACCGTTTATACCGTAAAACGTGGTGATACCTTGGTAAATATCGCCTCACGTGCAGGTCTAAATTGGCGTGATATTGCTGATTGGAACCAAATTAACCCCAACTCTACATTACTTGCGGGCACCAATTTATATTTATACAATGCCAAGCCGATTGCGCCTTTAGATTCTGCCTCTGCCAAGCCGGATACCACGCAAAGTGGCGCGCAGCCTAACACTTATATTGTGCGCCCAGGCGACACTTTAATTGGTACGGCCAACCGTGTGGGCTTAAACGTATCCCGTCTGGCAAGTTATAATGGTCTATCGACCAATGCTCAGCTACGCGCAGGTCAGAAGCTCTGGTTAATCCCTGGCATGGTCAAAACCACTGACACCAGCCCTGCTGCCTCAAGCAGCTCAGATGCCGTTTATAAAGGCAAAACAGAGACGTATACGGTGAAGCGTGGTGAGGGCTTAATTGGTCTTGCTTCTCGCTTTAATATTCCAGTCACAACTTTAGCGGCAATGAATGACTTAAGTCCAACAGAGCAGTTGCTAGTCGGTCAGCGTCTGACAGTCCCTACAGGCACAGCGAGCAGTAGCAGCTCAAGCTCATCGAGCAAGCCGGCCACCTCTAGCTCAAGCAGTAGCTATACGGGTGAGACTACCCGCTACACCGTACAATCTGGTGATAGCTTAATTGGTATCGCGAATAAGCTTGGTGTGGCCCATACTCAAATTGCGGATATAAATAACTTCTCAGCGACCACTCAACTACAGCGTGGTCAAGTGATTAAGCTGCCTGTGACCAAAGAACAAGTCGCGCGTGGCTTAAATAATCAAAGTATCAAATACAAAGTACAGTCTGGTGATTCGCTCACAGCACTGGCTAATAAATACAATATGTCTATCGCTGATTTGGCCAAAGCCAATAACTTGGGGGTAACCTCAAACCTATTTGTCGGTCAAGTTATTACCATCCCAGGCAGTGGAGCAGGCTCATCGTCATCAAGTAGTGCAAGCTCATCGGCAAGTAGTTCAAGCAGCAGTTCGAGCTTAAGCAGTAGTTCGAACTCAGGATCAAAGCCTAACTATACCGGTACCTATAAGGTGCAGGCTGGTGATGGCTTAATCAACTTAGCGCGTGACTACGGGGTATCGACTGCAGATCTAGCTGCGGCTAATAATATCAGCGCCACCGCAGGTTTATTTGTAGGCCAAACGCTCAAAGTACCTAATACCAAGGCCAACAACTCAAGCGCTGCGTCAAGCTCAAGCCATGCTTCAAGCGCCAGCAGCTCGGCGACTTCGGCAGCTGCAGTCTCTAGTAAAGGTGGCAATTATACGGTTAAATCAGGTGATTCTTTAATTGGCTTGGCCAACCAAAATGGCTTGAGTGTGAGTCAATTGGCCAGCGCCAATGGCTTAAGTTCAACTGCACAGTTACGTATCGGTCAAAAAATCACCATTCCGGCGACCACCACCACGTATAAAGTGAAGTCAGGAGATAGCTTGATTGGTCTGGCCAAAAAATATGGCATGACCCCAGAAAAATTCGCTGAGCTAAACGGTATCAGTAGCACAGCTATGCTACAGCTGGGCCAGACTCTAAAAGTACCTGTTCAATAAAATGGCTTGGTTAATAAAAGCAGAATAAAAAAAGAGCTCAATGTGAGCTCTTTTTTTTGGTGAACCTTTTAATGTGATGCCGACAAGCAGTTAAGCGGTGCGCATTTTTAGTGACTCTAAGTAGCTGCGAATGTTGGTCACATAGTGCATGCACTGGGTATAGCGTGAGTTGCTTCCGGCATGGTCGGACATATAAGCATACACATTGGTCCAGCTTTTGGGGTCTTGTCCGGCCTTAGCCACTTTGCTTTGGATGCTCTTAACCGCATTGGGACCCATGTTGTAAGAGGCGAGGGCGAACCACAGTCTATCTGGGTTTGGCACATCCCTAAATTCGGCCTTCATTTGTTCTAAGTAGCGTGCACCACCGCCGATGCTTTGATAGGGGTCGATGCGGTCAGAGACGCCCATGGCTTTGGCGGTGTTATTGGTCAGCATCATAAGCCCGCGTACCCCTGTGGGTGAGGTGGCATTAGCATCCAGATGCGACTCTTGATAGCCCATGGCGACAAGCAGCTGCCAATCATGGTCATAAGTGTCGGCTTGCTGCTGGAAGGAGGACTTATAATGAGGCAAATTGGCAGTGAGCGCTTGCTCAAAGTGCTCGCGATTGTAATCGTCTTTTAATAACGTCTGATCATAAAAATTGGCAATTTTGGCGGTGTTGATTAACTGGCCATTTTCGCACAAAAAATCACTGGCTTTAATGGCAAGCGGGTCGTTGCCACTACGAAAAGCCCAATTGGTCTTAGGATGTAGCCCATTAGTGGCCAAAGTGGTGTCAAAGCCGCAACTGATGTTAATGGCGCTAAGTCCGGTATCTTCGGTTAGCTTTGTACTGGCTGTCGTCAGCGCCATATCTGCTTTGCCTTGACGCACAGCTTGCAGTGCTTGTGCTTCATTGGGGTAATCTTGCACCTGCAGCGTCACCCCTAATTGATTGGCATAACTGCGCGCAATGTCATAGCCAAAGCCATGCTGAAAGCCATCTGTCGCAAAATAAGTGCTATCACCTTTGACTGAGGCTAAGGTGAGAGTATTTGACGCCATAACCTTATCGTATGCTACAGAATCTGTGCTAAATAAGGAGGTGGTTAAACTTTTGGCCGGCAAAGACAGTAGCGCAATACTGGAGATTTGCACCAGCATCTTGGTCTTTGCAAACTTCTTGCTCGCAAGGGGTTTTTTAGTACCGAAAGCGGTATAAAACAGGGTAGGTACAAAGCGGTTAACGCGTTTGAAGCTTTGAGAGGGTAGGTGTGATACAACTGGATTTGAATGGGATTTGTCTTTGCGTTTTAACCTATAGGCGATGCGTTGCATGGATGTCTCCTTCGTCCAACCATCCATACTGTGTAGAGGTTAATACACCATTGTATTAAGGTCTCGTTAAAGCCACAGCTATGAGCAGCGAGCGTTATAGTGACTCAATAGACATCTGTATGTACCAATATATCCTGCACAATAGCGCTATCTTTGATGTCTATTAAGCGTTTGATTAAGGGTGCAAAAACACAAATAACCACTTAATAAGACCTATAACGATTTAACTTCGCTTCGCCCTAAGGGGGCGGTTGTTTGGTGCGATGGCATAAGACCACATTCAAAAAACAACAAAACAAGCTTGGTTAAATAGGCTGCTAGCAAGACGAATTAAAAACAGCAAGAATAAATATCATAGCCTGACCAAAACACAAAACCGCCTGTACAATTTACCAAGTACAGGCTTATTATGGCTAGACGATGACAAAGCCGGCTTTAGCCTAAAGCTTACCTAATAAGGGCAGGCGATAGTAAAAACCCACTTGTGGCAAATTACAACTTGTCCCGCATCTGGCATAGTGACTCAATGCCTATCAAGCCGGACTGATTCGGACCTAAAAACTTAACCTTTAGGCCTGATCGTTTTAAGTCGTGTAATTAAGCCACTTATCTCAAGCTGATTTTTAACCGAGTATAATCAAATGGGCAGGACTGAGCGTCAAAGCGCTATAGCTGCCTTGATAGTCAGTCCTTTACTTTTAGAAATATACTGGCCACTGACGAGCGGCACTAAGGAGGCTAATAGCACCCTTAGTGCCACTTATCAAAATCCGCACTTGCGATGATTTGTAAAATTTGGCAGTTCACTGCAGAGCATTCCCCGTCTTTGTGCCGCTGAGCCAAAACCACTAAGATCATATGGCAACGAGGTTTGCTAAATAACTAAAAACAACTACTGTTCTTTAAAAAAACAGTAAGTGAAACGGATAAGCAGATAGATGGGGGCTATTAGTCATAACTCAATAGGTAATGATATTTGACAGCCACTGTCATGGATTGCTGCCACATATCAGAACCAAAATCACTAAAAACCCAGCTTATGTTGGCTTATTATACTAAAAAATATTTTATTGATGTGAATTATAAAATGAATGGTTAGGTTTGATGATATCAAAGCAGCAATTTAACTAAGAATTTTAAGTAAGTCACTATGCAGGATTAGGATCGTCGATAAAGCGTACTTGTACACCGTGCGTCTGTGCAATAAGCTCGCCTAACGCCTTAATGCCTCCTTGCTCTGTGGCATGATGACCGCAGGCTAGATAATCAATGCCCAGCTCACGGGCAGCATGAGTGGTACGCTCTGATATCTCTCCTGATATATAAAGCTGACAGCCCATCTTCGCTGCTTGTTCAATCATATCTTGAGCACCACCAGTACACAGCCCTACTTTAGTAATCAGCTTATTGCCCGCTGCAATGTGGGTTGGGGTACGCTGTAACTGGGTGGTGACTCGCGCTATAAAGTCCTCAATAGCGGTAGGCTCACATTGTGAGATATTGCCCACAGGATAGTTATCTTCAGGATACAGTGCACCGGTAATCTCAAGCGATAATAGCTGGGCTAAAGTGGCGTTATTACCGATCACAGGGTGCGCATCTAACGGCAAATGATAGGCAAGTAGTGAGATATTGTTTTGTAGTAAGCTACGAATACGCTTGCCCTTCATGCCCACTAACGGCTGATCTTCACCTTTCCAAAAATAACCATGATGTACCAAGATGGCATCAGCTTGCTCACTAATGGCTGCGTCGATAAGGTTTTGAGTGGCGGTCACTCCGGTGACAATCTTATGGATGGGGGCATCCGCATCGACTTGTAGTCCATTTGGGCAGTAATCTTTAAAGGCATCTGCTTGTAGATAGTCATCACACCACTGCGCCAAAGCTGATGGGGTCATCGTAGCCGTTTGAGGGATATTAGCCGCTGTTTGAGGGTCATAGGATTGAGTCATAGTAAGTCTCCTAAATAAAGATACATAAGCGATAGCAATAAGAGGTGGCCAGTGTATAAGATATGGCCGGCAAGTAACAGGAACTGAACAATATATGTTGCAAAATAGCAGAGAGGTTTCCCAGTAATAGCCTAACAAATGTTAAACTAATAGCTATTTATTGGTATGCAATTAAATAATTAAACTATAGCAACGCCAACATATGCGGTAAACCTACTGAGTTCAGACATTTTTTACTGCTCATCTAAAGTAGGGGGTAGGATAAACAGGTTTGCCGGCTGTGCCAAGTTGAGAGCATCGAGGAGTGACATGTCTGCATCATCAAAAACAAATATTATTTGGAAAGTTCTACCCTGGTTATTACTAATAGCAGTTCTAGCGGCTTTTATTTGGGTGTATATTGACCAAAAAACCCGCCAACAAAGTGCTTGGGAGCCGCCTCGTAGCGAGACCACCTCTATTCCGCTCAATAATGGCCGCGTGTCAGATAGACCGGAGCCGGTTACCTCTTATCACAATGCTGTGGCCAGAGCCTCTCGCTCTGTAGTGAATATCTATACGACCCAAATTGTACAAAATCCTTATATGAACGACCCCGTATTGCGTCGTTTTTACGAGTTTCATGGCCAAACGCCACAAGCCGGCCAAGAGACCAATCTAGGTTCAGGGGTTATCGTCTCAACCGATGGCTATATTGTCACCAATGCCCACGTGATTGCCCAAGCCGATGAGATTGTGGTGGCATTGAATGACGGCCGCAAAGCGGTGGCCAAGGTTGTGGGCACTGATCCTGACAGTGATTTGGCAGTGATTAAAGTCGACATGAGTGGTCTTGAGCCATTAGCGTTTAGAGAGCTGCCTATTGAAGTGGGCGATGTGGCTTTGGCCATTGGTAACCCCTTTGGTGTGGGTCAGACCGTTACCCAAGGCATTATCTCAGCCACAGGTCGTACCGGTCTTGGCGTCAACACTTATGAAGACTTCATTCAGACGGATGCTGCTATTAACCCAGGTAACTCCGGCGGGGCATTGGTAGATGCTCGAGGCGAATTGGTGGGTATTAACACCCTTATCTTCTCGCGCTCAGGCGGCTCAATGGGGATTGGCTTTGCTATTCCAACGGCTTTGGTTGAGCAGGTGATGAATGCCATTATCAAAGATGGTAAGGTCAGTCGCGGCTGGCTGGGTATAGAAGTATTATCTCAGCTGCGTGATCCTTCACAAATTGATAATACCACAGGGGTAGTGGTGCGTAATATCATTGCCGGTAGCCCTGCCGCCAAAAGTGGCCTAAAAGTTGGGGATGTGATTTTATCTATCGATGGCGTTGAGATGACTGACTCTAATCGCCTTATTCAGCATGTGGCCAGAAAGATGCCGCATGATACCCTTAAGGTACAAGTGCTGCGTAATTCAAAGAATATGAACATCGATATCACCCTCGCGGAGCGTCCAACTCAGACTGAAGTTGTGCCACCTCAGATGCCCATGTCCAATGACGACCCTGAGCTTTATTTAGAGTCACCAGAAGGCAATGCCAATCCTTTAAGTGATGAGCAGCGTGCTCAGCTAAGAGAGGAGCTCATTGAGCTGTTTGAAAATGGCGCAAGACCCAAAGTAGACCCACTGCCTCATCAGTAGTAGCGATATAGCTAATAATAAGTGATAAAAAACCCGCGATGTTTCTCGCGGGTTTTTTGTGCTGACAATCCAAATACTGCTGAATATCCAAAGATAATAGGCGCTGACTTATGGCGTAATTAACTAACGTTTTTGAGACGGATCATGCCTTTAACCTGACAGCAGCAGGCGAGTATCTCTCCTTTTTCTAGCATGGCCAAAGGCGGCTTAGCATAGCTGATAGGAAAAGAGGAAGCGGTTAGCTTAACACGGCAACTGCCACAGTACCCTTCACGGCATTGATAGTTAATATCGTGTCCGGTACGTAGTAGACCATCGAGCAACGTCTCATCATCGTGTAGATAAAAGCGTGTCTTTGAGGTAAATACCCAAGTCATAGCAAAAAACCACAGTCAGTAAGTTTAAATAAGCCAGTGTCTAATAAGTTTATACGTTTATAGTATTACAACTCGAAGTCATCAAAGTCACTGTCTGATAAGTCAGAGTCAATTTGGCCGACAAGGTAGGAGCTGATTTCAGTCTCTTGCGGTGCGACCTGTACGTTATCTGATGACAACCAAGTATTAATCCAAGGAATAGGGTTGCTCTTAGATTCAGGGAAGATACCCGGTAAGCCGACCGCTTCCATACGTAAGTTAGTAATATACTCGACATACTGGCATAGGATGTCTTTGTTTAGGCCAATCATAGAGCCGTCTTTAAACAGATAACCTGCCCATTCTTTTTCTTGTTCAGCCGCTTTTCGGAAAATCTCAATACTCTCGTTATGACATTGTGCAGCAATCTCTGCCATTTCAGGATCATCTTTGCCTGACGCCATGATATTAATCATGTGCTGGGTACTGGTTAAATGCAGCGCTTCATCACGGGCGATAAGCTTAATGATCTTGGCGTTACCTTCCATCAGTTTGCGCTCAGCAAAGGCAAACGAGCAGGCGAATGATACGTAGAAGCGAATGGCCTCTAATACGTTAACGGCCATCAAGCACAGATAAAGCTGTTTTTTTAGTTTGCGTAAGTCGACATACTTTTCTTCACCATTGACGATGTGTGTACCTGGGCCAAATAGGCTATATAGCTGTGAATGTTGGTACAAGTCATCATAATAATAAGCAATGTCTGAAGCACGCTGTAGAATGTGCTCATTTTCCATAATGTCATCGAATACCACAGCAGGGTCGTTGACGATATTACGAATAATATGGGTATAGCTGCGTGAGTGGATGGTCTCGGAGAATGACCATGTTTCAATCCAAGTCTCAAGCTCAGGGATAGATACCAACGGCAATAGCACCACGTTTGGGCTACGACCTTGAATGGAGTCTAGCAAGGTTTGGTATTTTAGGTTACTGATAAAAATATGCTGCTCATGCGTGGACAAGTTGCCGTAGTCGATACGGTCTTTTGATACATCAACCTCTTCTGGACGCCAGAAAAATGACAACTGCTTTTCGATAAGTTGTTCAAAGATGGGGTGCTTTTGTTGGTCATAGCGTGCTACGTTAACGGGCTGACCAAAAAACATCGGCTCTTTAAGCGCGTCATTTTTTGTTTGGCTAAAGATTGAGTACGTCATGATTCTACCTTTTTATTCGTCGTTGGTTTACAGTTGGGTTTGTTAAACTTTTGTCTTTGTCATCTGTTTTGCAGCTACTCCTGCCATATGCTTGTATCTACTCGCATGAGCGAGGCGAGAGCACGGTTTGAGCGGTTCCTGTTGTCTCGATATCCTCTCAATACCTAGCTCTCGCAGCTCGCTCAAACCAGTAGTATACCGCTTCTGTCAGGGCTAAACTGCACCTTCGAGTAAGGCTTGCGATGCTTAGTTGGTTTGGCTGGGGTGTTGGGTTTTTAATCCATTCCCTGTCCTTCCTTTACAAAGGAAGGGGGCAGTTCTTTTTGAGCCAATCTTAAGTAGGTTGGCGTCGAGGAACGAGCCCCAACATTTTGTCATTTAGTTTGCTAAGTGTCGTATTTATTCAGGCTTTTTAACAGTCAGAAAGTGAATAATATACGACGTTTTCTAAATTAGGGTCGCCATAACTGTCTGCGTTTGATAAGTGACCATCAAACGAGCCTACTTTATTAATAGATAGTCCTTGTTTAAACACAATTTGTAAGCCATGTTCAGGTTCCCAATCACATTCACACTCTAATGATACATAAATGGCTTTATCACCATAGGGGCGACGTGTAATAACGGGCTCTCCATCCATTCGTATATGATTCCAGATATCATTTGGGTTATTAATCTTAATGATATCATCCTCATCTAACATGGCTTCTATATCTTTATAGTATTGATAGATAGCACTTTGAGCTTGTTTTAGAGCAGTGTCATCTATAGTTAAAAAGTTAGCGATAGCTTGGTGATATTCTTCTTTGTTTTCATCTTGCTCATAGTCTTCCAAAATAAAACGATATTTTTTATCACCTAAAACCTTTACAGCAACAGGTTGACTGATTAACCAGTTATCACAATCACCTTTCTCAAGTTGGCCTAGATAGGGAATATCAGTCATTTGAATGCCTGTGATGGGTTAAAGTTGGGTTAATTTGTTTAGTAACGTATAGAATTCAGTTTTCTTTCTCAAATCTGTGCATGCTGATAAAAATAATTCACCAAATTTTGAAATGGAAATACTCCCTCTAGCGAATTTGATATCACCATTTCTAAGGTGATTGAATAAGTCACCCTTTAAGTCTATTGAGCAACTAGAGTAAGTGTCTTTAATTCTCTGTTCTAAGATTTCATATCTATGGCTATCTTTAAACTGTTTATCGAAGCTTAATTCGATTAAACCTAAGCCTATTAAGTTACTTATATGAGCTGTAAAGTTTTCATCAAACAGACTCTCTTTTAGAACTAACTCAGATATTTGCTCAATAGGATGGCTATTCCCATCTGAGACAACTGTAACATCTACCAAAGCTAAAGAATTATGGTATATTTCCTCCAGAATTAGAGCTTCTTTTGGTGAGATATTATTAATTATATTAACAAAACTAGGGTGAGTTACATTGCTTTTAGTTTTATCAGAAGCTTTAGTTAATAGTTCAGTATATAAATCAACAAGTGTGTCATCTGAAACATACATCAATTTCTCTAAAATGGGCACTCCAATTTCAGGAATAACAGATTGTATATCTTCTGAAGGAATCTCCTTGAGTTTTTTGCGATATTTATCTAAGTTATTCTGAATAGTAATTTTTGACTTCTCATTCTTTAAAGCCAGTGGCATTAGTAGAGTATTCCCTAAACCAAGTATAGTTCCAATTGCTTTTCCTACTTGTGAAACTCCAGGTTTCAGTAAATCGATATAAACTTCGAGTAATAAATTGCTATTCGATGACTCTAAAGCTTTTTGAATAATTTCGTTAGACATAAAATCCTTTTTATTAATTATCAGATAATTAGAATCATTTATTAATAATCACCCCTAAAAATATAAACGAAAACACGATATGGGTTTTAATCAAGACGCACCACTCTAAGTCTCCCCTCAAAAAGGGGAGACTTTAAAGCAAACATATATATCAGGGTTTGTTTTTGAGAGGAGATCTCAGTGCTTACAGCTTACAAGCACCGCTGGCACAGCCGTCATCGATATCGGCTTGAGCATCATTAGCACCATCACGAGTGTTGTGATAGTAAAGTGTCTTAACGCCCAGTTTATAAGCAGTTAGCAAGTCTTTTAGCAATACCTTCATAGGTACACGATTGCCCTCGAAGCGGGTTGGATCGTAGTTGGTGTTGGCGGAGATGCTTTGGTCAATGAACTTTTGCATCACGGCCACCAGCTTTAGATAGCCATCATTATTTGGCATTTGCCACAATAGCTCGTAGTTGCCTTTTAAGTTTAAGATATCGGGCACCACTTGCTTTAAGATACCATCTTTTGACGCTTTTACTGATACCAGACCACGAGGTGGCTCAATACCGTTGGTGGCGTTAGCAATCTGGCTTGAGGTCTCAGAAGGCATCAAGGCTGACAAAGTAGAGTTGCGAAGGCCATGGGTTTTAATCTCCTGACGTAACGCTTCCCAATCAAGGCGCAATGGCTCATTGCACACCTTATCTAAGTCCGCTTTGTAAGTATCAATCGGCAAAATACCTTGTGAGTAAGTGGTCTCATTAAAGGCGGGGCAAGCGCCTTTTTCTTTGGCCAGTTTGTTCGAGGCTTTTAGTAAATAGTACTGCAATGCCTCAAAAGTCTGGTGAGTCAGACCAAGCGCTGAGCCGTCCGAGTAGCGGGTACCATTTTTAGCCAAGTAATAAGCATAGTTAATCACACCCACACCCAGCGTACGGCGATTCATGCTGCCATTTTCAGCCGCTTTTACTGGGTAGTCTTGGTAATCAAGTAGCGCATCTAAGGCGCGCACGATTAATTCTGCAGGCTCTTCGATATCCTCTAAGCTATCGACTTCGCCAAGGTTCACCGCAGATAGGGTGCACAGTGCAATTTCGCCTTCTTCGTCATTAATGTTATCCAGCGGCTTAGTTGGTAGCGCAATTTCCATACATAGGTTTGACTGACGGATAGGGGCGACAGTTGGGTCAAATGGGCTGTGCGTGTTGCAGTGGTCCACGTTTTGGATGTAGATACGACCAGTACTGGCACGCTCTTGCATCAATAAGCTAAATAGATCGGCTGCAGGCACATGACGTTTGCGGATGTTGTCGTCTTTTTCGTACTTGGTGTATAGCGCTTCAAACTTGTCTTGGTCAGCGAAGAAGGCTTCATATAGACCAGGCACATCTGAAGGTGAGAATAAGGCGATGTCTTCACCTTTAATCAAACGGGTATATAAGGTGCGGTTAATTTGTACGCCATAGTCCATGTGACGCACACGGTTGTCTTCTACGCCGCGGTTGTTTTTTAGAACCAATAGCGACTCTACTTCTAAGTGCCACAGTGGGTAGAATAAGGTTGCCGCGCCGCCACGTACGCCACCTTGCGAGCAGCATTTAACTGCTGTTTGGAACAGCTTATAAAAAGGGATACAGCCGGTGTGCTGAGCTTCACCGCCTCGGATAGGGCTGCCTAGCGCACGGATGTTACCGGCATTGATACCAATACCAGCACGCTGCGATACATAGCGTACAATAGCGCTGGTTGTGGCGTTGATTGAGTCTAAGCTATCACCACATTCAATCAGTACGCACGAGCTAAATTGACGTGAAGGGGTGCGCACACCGGACATAATGGGTGTGGGTAATGAGATTTTGAACGTAGAGGCGGCATCATAAAAACGCTTCACATAGTGCATGCGCTCAGACTTATCGTATGAGGCGAACAGACACATGCCCACCAGTACATATAAGAACTGCGGACTTTCGTAAACGGTTTTGGTCACACGGTCTTGTACTAAGTATTTACCGGCCATTTGTTCGGCAGCGGCATAAGCAAGGTTCATATCGCGCCAGTGGTCGATATAGTCATTTAACTCATCAAACTCTTCACGTGAGTAGTCTTGTAAAATGTGCTGATCGTATTTACCCGCCTCGGTTAATTTGGTTACATGGTCAAATAGGTGAGGTGGCTCAAATTGATTGTAGGCAATTTTACGCAAGTGGAAGATTGCCAAACGTGCCGCGAGATATTGATAATCTGGCGTATCCTCAGAGATTAGGTCAGCAGCAGCCTTAATGATGGTCTCGTGAATGTCACGGGTTTTGATGCCATCATAAAACTGAATGTGCGACTTTAACTCAACCTGAGATACAGAAACATTGTCTAATCCTTCGGCTGCCCAAGTAATGACCTTATGGATTTTATCTAAATCGATGGGCTCTAGACGGCCGTCTCGTTTCATTACTTTAATATTATCCATATGTGTCATTGCTCTCTCCGCTCGTTGTCACCAGATTGCCGGTAAAAAACCTGACAATCAGAAAAATAATACCCCAATATATAGTGTGTGTCTTAAAATATTAAACACAATATATGGGGTGGTTTTTATGTTGTAGGCACAATATAAAGGAAAAAAAGAATTTTTGCTATCTTGACAAACTACGGCTTAGCAGTTCAAGTAGGTGATTTATGATGAATAATCAGACATCAAAAAAACTTGCAAATTGGCAACCGTTGAAACGCTGCCGGTTAGCGCATGTGTCAAGTAAAAAATACGGCTAAAAACGATTAAAAAAACTTTTTTAATTAAATTGTAAACCACAAAGTCAGGCTCAAAGTTTATTCAGCCAAATCAAATCGGCTAAAATTAAATTCATTGTGTCACTATTGACTTCTGCTAACTTACACTTAAAACATGCCCTTTTTATTACAGCCATTTGCTCAAAACAGTGAATACCGCGTTAAATTTCACCCATAAAAAAAGCAGCTAACACTGCTTTTTTGGGTAAAATAAGGGCGATACAGTGGCCAACTGCTATTTAGATGGCCTGCTTATACGACAGTACGGACAGTTTTGGCCTGATCAAGGGCTGCGTATAAGTCATTGACTTGAGCTGCTTCAGTAAAGTGTAATTTGGCACGTACTGAAGTAAAGCGGCCGGTGCTGGATTGTTTGACGACTAAAGTTTCCATATCGAAGTCCTCAAACTGAGTGCCTAAAATAAGCTTAACTTCATTTAAAAGTGTGTCATGCTCACCTTCATGACCAATAATGCTCATCGGATAATCCATTGGAAATGCCCAAAGACCTGGGTTTTGGATGTCCGTTTTTTTGGCCAGTGGATCGGTATGTAAGGTTAATTCACGGCTTAAATCGATGTTTTTGTTAGACATAATGTCTCCGTTTATATTTTGTTAAATCGCTTTTTGTATGAATACTATATGGAGGTATTGTTCAGTTTTTCAAGGGGTAAAGCAGAGTGCTAAGACCTGTTTTAGACTGAGGTATTTATAGGCTTTAAACACAAAAAAGCTGAGAGATTCTCAGCTTTTTTGCTACAACAGGTTATGGGCGTTGACTCACCCTTGGCTTAGTCGTTTTCTAAGAACGAACGTAAATGCTCAGAGCGAGAAGGGTGACGCAGTTTACGTAACGCTTTGGCTTCAATCTGACGAATACGCTCACGCGTCACATCGAACTGCTTACCAACCTCTTCTAGGGTGTGATCGGTTGGCATATCAATACCAAAACGCATGCGTAGCACCTTGGCTTCACGTTCTGTTAAGTTGCTCAGCACATCTCGAGTCGCTTCTTGTAGACCTGCTGAGGTGGCATCTTCTACAGGGCTTGAGATGGTCTGGTCCTCAATGAAATCACCTAGGTGTGAATCTTCATCATCACCGATGGGGGTCTCCATAGAGATAGGCTCTTTGGCAATTTTTAATACCTTACGAACCTTAACCTCATCCATCTCTAAACGTTCGCCTAATTCCTCAGGTGTAGGCTCACGACCCATCTCTTGCAACAATTGACGAGACACACGGTTGATTTTGTTGATGGTCTCAATCATATGCACTGGAATACGAATGGTGCGGGCTTGGTCAGCAATAGAGCGGGTAATGGCCTGACGAATCCACCAAGTGGCATAAGTTGAGAACTTATAACCACGGCGATATTCAAATTTATCTACCGCTTTCATCAAGCCAATATTACCTTCTTGAATCAAGTCTAAGAACTGTAGGCCACGGTTGGTATATTTCTTAGCAATAGAGATTACCAAACGTAAGTTGGCTTCGACCATCTCTTTTTTGGCACGGCGGGCTTTTGCCTCACCGATGGCCATACGGCGCGCCACTTCTTTCATTTCGGTAATTTGCATGTCCAGCTTGTCTTCATGGTCGCGGATACGGCGCTGTAAAACCACCACATCGTCGACCACTTTGGCTAAGCTATCTGCAAATTTAGGGTTACCTTTTAGGCGATCAGTTAGCCAATCTACGTTGGTCTCGTTACTTGGGAAAGTCTTACGGAACTCGCTACGAGGCATTTTACCGCGGCGAATGACCAAGCGCATGATTTGACGCTCTTGCTTACGCACATCGTCATAAACATCATGCATAATAGCCATAACATTATCCGCCATGCGGTTGTTAAGCTTTAATAGCATAAAGCGTTCGGCCAGCTGAGCATAGGCTTCTTCAGCTTGCGCACTGCCACGACCATACTGCTCGAGGGCTTGTTTTGCCACCGCAAATAATTCACGGATCTCCTCGACACGTTGACGAACCAGCTCAGGATCTAGGCCACCGCTTTCTTCAGCTTCTTCCTCTTCCTCAGCTTCTTCTTCATCATCTTCGTCATCGACATCTTTAGCTTTAGATTTGGTGGTGATAACGGGGATTTTTTCTTCGTCTTCTTCCACAACTGCCGGTTCAATCTCTTCAGGATCTAAAAAACCAGTGATGACGTCAGAGAGTTTTTTCTCGCCCGCTTCTACTAAGTCATATTCATCTAGGATAAACTGCACAGTACCAGGCCAGTAAGCCATGGCATGCTGGACATCACGGATACCCTCTTCGATACGCTTGGCGATAACGATTTCACCTTCACGCGTCAATAAGTCAACCGTACCCATTTCACGCATATACATACGCACAGGGTCGGTGGTGCGACCAGGCTCAGTTTCTACCGCAGCCAATACAGCAGCAGCTTCATCTGTGGCCATGTCGTCATCGTTAGCACCATCGTTCATCAAGATATCATCAGCATCTGGCGCTGATTCAAAGATTTTAATACCAACATCCGTAAGCATTTGAACGATGTCTTCAATTTGGTCGCTTTCGGTGATTGAGGCGGGAAGTTGGTCGTTAACCTCAGCATAAGTCAAATAGCCTTGCTCTTTACCCATCTGGATAAGTGTGGCTAGTTGAGAGGTAGATTGAGAGGCTGCCTTATCGGTCATAATATCTCGCTTGCAATAGAAGATGTGGGTTAAAGGTAGAGTGAGGGGTGCACATGGTTTTTAGATGGCCAGATGGTTGTCTTATTGTTTTAGTTTTTGCCAAAGCTATTTACGTAAATTTGAGCAACTAAATCTGTAGCCAAAAATCAAAAATGAGTCCGATATTATAACATAATATCCAAAACAGCACCGCAAATACAGCGCAAGCTATAAAAACTAACTTGCCAAACCTGAGTCTAAACTTAGGGGGTATTTACTTGGGTACTACCCGGCGATATTAATGATATGGGGGCATAACCCTTTTTTTAAAGCCACGGCTAGTTTTTGGTCTAAAAAGGTTGATAAATGCCAGATTAAAGCACAATTTAAAACCAGTTATCAGTGTAGCGGCGCTGTTAGACCCTCAAGATTGTTAGGCCCTCAGGATTATATCTTAGAGGACTGCTCAGCTTGCTGCTTTTTAAGCCAGTTCATTAAGGTCTGGCGCTGCCGGTTCAGATGGCTGGTAATCACCAGCCCTGGTGACTGACTCATCTGTTTTGATAAGGCTTGTAGCATCAGCTGAGTTAACAAGTCATCTACCAAGTCATCTACGTCAATAATCCCGCGCTGGTTGAGATTGGACCAAAATGGATGCCAGCGGGTGGCAAGATTTTGTTGTAGGCCATTTGGCAAATTGGCCAAAATAAAGTGAGCGGCCGCATTGGTGTCCTCAGGCAAATAAGGGGTAAGACCAATGATGGTCTGAGTCAGCTGGGTAAGACTTGGGCTATTAAAATCCTCCCAGCTTGGCAAAGGTGGGGTCGCTACGGGTGCTTGCTGTGTGCCTATCGATTTTTCAGGTATCTTAATATCTGCCACACCAGATACCTCCCACAGTCGCTTGATGGGGTCTTCTGCCAATAAGTGCGGGGCAAACAGTAAACACAACTCGAGCTGTCGGCTCACCGTCATGTCGCTGTCGAAGTCTAATAAGACATCATGGGCGGAGTTTTTTTGATTTTTGCGCCCGCCAAGCTTTTGATAAATATCGTTATTAAGCAGATACTTAAAGCTTGAACCCTTGGGCAGATTATTGGTCAACTGACGTACTTGTGACATCAGCTTGGCTTTACCTTCGGCTAAGCTTAAGTCATAGCGCTCGCTGAGATAAGCAAAAATGTATTGCGATAACGGCATGGCGCGCTTAATCTGCTCTCGCATCGCCTCCACACCCTGCATGGCAATGTAAGTGTCTGGGTCATGCCCACCTGGTAGGGTTAAAAAGCGCAGCTCTTTGTCATCGCTTAGCACAGGTAAGGCCACCTCAAGCGTACGCCAAGCGGCCTTTTGACCGGCACTGTCACCATCAAAACATAAGGTTAAGGTGGGGTTCATTTGCAATAAGCGGGCGATTTGGGTTTCGTTAATCGAGGTACCCATTGAGGCCACTGCGCCATAGATACCCGCTTGATATAAGGCAATGACATCCATATAGCCTTCAACCACCAGCCAATCGTTCGCTCGCTGTTGACGTGACTCGTAATAGCCGTAGAGTACATGCTGCTTATGAAAGACAGGGGAGTCACTGGAGTTGATGTATTTGGGCTTAACTTCGTTGTCTAATGCCCGACCGGCAAAGCCAATAATCCGGCCTTGATTGTCGCGAATAGGAAAAATAACCCGATCACGCAGCAGATCATAGTCGCGACCCTTTTCAGATTGACGCACCAGACCCAAAGCTTTTAGACCTGCAATATCCTGCGGAAAGGCCTCTTCTAAATGCTGCCAGCCGGTGGGTGCATAACCCAGACCAAATTCATTAATGGTGGCATCGGTTAATCCCCGCTCTGTAAAATACGCCATGGCGTGCAGGTTATTACGCAGATTGTTTTGATAGAATTGGCCAATTTGGATCAGTAGCTCATATAAGTTGCCGTCTTGCTCTATGGTGGCTTGACCACCAAAGTTAGAGGGAGGCATATCTGTAAAGCCGCTGTCATAACCAAGGTTATCACCAGGTGTGTCGCCCATATCCCAATCACTGGGCGGCGCTGAATCTAAATTAAAATAGCTGTCTTCATCGAAATAAGCAGGGGGCGCGTCAGCCACTGATGTTGTATTAGTGGCTAAGCCATTAGTTTGGCCCGAATGCGGTGTCGTCGCCGCAGTGTGCGTGTCATTTAAGCCTTTGCCATTGCCAGTCCACGAGGGCGCAGGGGCCGTGGGCGTGGGTTTGGCGCTGCGTTTATAACGCAAGTCTTTGTTGTCTTCTTTGGGAATTTCTATACCCGTCTGGCGTGACAGCTCTTGTACTGCCTCCATAAAGGTTTGGTTTTCGTATTCCCGCAAAAACTTAATGGCATTACCACTCACACCGCAGCCAAAGCAGTTATAGACATTTTTTTGGGGATTAACATAAAAAGAGGGCGTTTTTTCGCCATGAAAAGGACAATTGCCCTTAAACTCTTTTCCCGCGCGCTTAAGCGTGGTGTGTTTGCCAATAATCCCTACCAAGTCGGCTTGGCTATTGAGCTGATCAAGAATGTGGTTAGGGATGCTCATAACGGCGCTTTATCTGACAAAGTGGGTTGTGAGGAAGATGAGATCAATCACTTAAATTCACAAGAGGCAAGTGACATGATAGAGCATTAAAGCGCAATAACCCCTGGCGCCTAGATAGGGTCAGGGGTCAGGGCCAACTCTACATCGCCGACCTTTTAGTATTTATACTATAATCATTTATAGGTTGATATCTAAAAGGTATCGATGGCTTATTGTGGATCCATTTGTTCAGGGTACATCTGGCTTGGGCTTGTAATGCGAGTTTGTGGCTGCGGGCTTGGAACAGGCTGTGCACTTGCATCATCTGGCAGGCCAAGGCCTAAGTTGACACCACGGCGATTGCTATTAATGGTTGGTAAGTCAGCTTGCGAAGTTGCCGCATTATCGCTAGGCAATTGCATTTGCGCAGCTTGCTGGATAACCTGCTGCTTAGTAGGACCTGTGTACTCACCTGTAGCTGCAGGGCTATCATCGCCATTATTAGATCGGCCTAATTTACCATAAGTGATTTTGTTTAATAAGCTGGCAGTGCGGTTGCTGTTAATACGCACGCCACCATCACGGGTCAGCCACTCAGGATAGTTAATTTGTAATAGGGTTTTGTACTGATTGGCAAGGTCAGTTAAGCCCAATTGCTCATTACTGTACGCCAAAATAGCGATAGACTCAGGGATTTGTTGGCTTAAAGGATAGTACTGGAATACCCATTTGGCACGGTTGGCTGCAGCGACATAAGCTTCACGCTTGATGTACCAACGTGCAGCGCTCAGCTCACTTTCTGCAAACTGATTGTAGATATATGTCATGCGCTGAGCGGCGTCTGGGGCGTAGCTGCTGTTTGGAAAGCGCGATAAAAGATCTTGGAAGTTGCTAAATGCCAAACGATAATAAGAGGTATCACGGTCCGCTTGTTGCATACGAGCAATGCTCAAGAGGCTGCTGGTACCGGCATGCATGTTGGCCACACCGCGCACATAGTAAGCATAATCAACCTGAGGGTTGCGTGGATAGAGTTTGATAAACTGCTCAGCACTGGTGGCAGCAAGCTCATAATCTTTAGTCTGGAATTGGCTGTACATCAAGTCAAGTAAAGCCTGCTCAGCATAAGCGCCTGTCGGATAGAAGGTGCGAAGTTCAGTGAGCTGTTCAGAGGCATAAATGTAACGGCCTTTGTCCATAGCTTTTACAGCTTCTTGGTAGTACTGTGCATCAGTCTTCTCTGCGGTGGCCACTGTGTCACTGTCTTTACCGGTGATATTCTTTAGTGTCTGACAGCCAGTTAAGCTTAATAGGCCTGCTGTCAGCACGGCAAAAGCCAGTTTATTTTTGGCAGGTGAGTGAGATGGTTTTTGATTTGATGCCGTAAAAAAAGGAGTTGAAGCACGCTGCATGGAAATCTCCGCAGAATATTTTAGTCAAATTTTAGTCGCCCTAGTGTAGCACGCTACAATCATATTTTGGTATAGGATTGTTAGTGATTACAACGATAATGTTTTTGTGGTCACCGGTTGTAAACTATCTAAGCTAAAACTATCTAAGCTAAAGGGGTATTGTGCTTAATTAGGACAATAATAGCACTATATTGTCCCAACAGCTGCGGGTAAAGCGCTGAGATTTGGTCAAATCATGCTACACTTAGCACATTAAATAGCAACTCAAATTGGTCACACTTATTATGTCTTCAGCATCAAATCTGCAAAATAACCCAAATTACCCTAATCACCCACAAGGCCAAGATTGTCACGCCTCCGATGTCCCCAAAACTCAGCAAAACCAGAGGGATGATACGGACCATGATGCCTCACTAGAGCATGAGCCACTTGAGACGCAGACCAGAAGTACTCAAGATGAGGGCCTATATGATGCTGCTGAGTATGACGATGAGCTAGATGACGAGGAGGTGTTGGCTTTTGATGATGAAGCCGCCACTGTAGCCCATAGCGGCGCTCAAGGTGATGCGTTAGAGGTGTCTGAGCTGCATACCGTCACTCAAGAGCAAGCAGGACAGCGTATTGATAAGCTGGCCGCTGATATGTTTACTGAGCACTCGCGTGCTCAGTTACAAGACTGGCTAAAATCCGGCAACTTGACAGTCAATGACCATAATGAGAAGGCCAAATATCGGGTCAAAGTCGGAGATATTGTTCGTCTAGAGGCCAAGCTTGAGCAACACGGCAGCGATCAGCCAGAAGATATTAAGCTTGATATCATCTATGAAGATGACAGCGTGATAGTGATTAATAAGCCGGTCGGTATGGTGGTGCATCCAGGTGCGGGCAACTGGAGTGGCACCTTGGTGAATGGTTTGCTGTATCATTACCCCAATCAAGCACATTTGCCCCGAGCTGGTCTGGTACACCGTATTGACAAAAACACCTCTGGCTTATTGGTTATTGGCAAAACCAAAGCGGCGCAGCTAGAGCTGCAAGAGCAGCTAAAAGATAAAAGCGTCTATCGCCACTATCAGTGTGTGGTGGCTGGTGATGCCCCAAGCCTAGCCCGTCAGCGTACCATTGATGCGCCCATTGGCCGTCATCGCACCCAGCGTACAAAAATGACGGTGACCAGTACCGGCAAAACCGCCATTACTCATATTATGAAAATCACGCCGCTGAGTGACACTTATAGCCTGCTCGATGTGCGCCTCGAAACGGGACGTACCCATCAAATTCGGGTACATCTAAGCCACATCGGCCATCCTATTATCGGTGATGATATCTATGGCAATCGTCAACAGCTCAGAGCAGGGCTTAGCCCTGAGCAGCGCCAAGCCATTCAAAGCTTCCCGCGCCAAGCGCTGCATGCTTACAAGCTGGGCTTTATTCATCCTGAGACGGGTGAGTCAATAGAGCTAACCGCGCCACTACCACAGGATATTGTTGAGCTGGCACACACCCTAAGTGATGGCAGCTTTACGATATAGCTCTAGGCTTACCGCCTGACACAGTGTGGCCTAAAGACGATAATGGAGTCTAATTAATAGCAGCTTATAATCACTAAAAAGCGGTGTGGTCAGTGACTGGCCAAAGCGTAAGTGCTGGTCTGCGATGGGATAAATATACAAGCAAAAGGGTAATGGGTCATGAGCCTTGAGAATACACCTAAGTGTGAGACGACGCCTGATGTGCAGCTCAGTGATGAGCACAGCCTTGCTGCACCTTATCAGGTATTGGCGCATACCAAAGCGGTTTTGGTATTGCAAACCGATGCCGGTGAGATTTTGACGCCCAATCCAGAGGGAGTAAGCTTTGGTAACTTCAATTTAGGCCTGCATGTGCAAGATGATCTGCGTCAAGTACTACACAACCGGGCGCAGTTACTACAGTATATCAATGCCTATTTGCAGCAAAATAGCTTGCAAGAAGATGACGTTGATAAAAGCCTACAGGCAGTAAAAAGTATCCATTGGCTCAATCAGATTCACAGCAATAAAGTGTGCCGCATTGGCGATAAGCATGTAGATTCAAGTGCCGCCTCGCTATCATTAGTACCGGCTTCAGCCGATGCCTTGGTAACAGATTTGCCGCAGCAAGCCTTGGCGATTATGACGGCAGACTGCGTGCCCATTGTCTTACATGATCCTACTACAGGGCAGATCGCAGCGATTCATGCCGGCTGGCAGGGTCTGGCCAATGGTGTCATTGCCAAGACCTATGCCGCTTTATCACAACATGCCCTACAGCATAAGGGTGAAGCGATACAGGTTAGTGGAGCAAGTGCTGGCTTAACGATTCAAAAACCGGCCATTGAGGCCTGGATAGGTGCTTGTATTGGTCAGTCTTGTTATGAAGTCTCCTCTGAGGTGGTGGACAAATTGCTTTTAGGCTGTGCTGAGCGCGGTATGGATGCCAAGCAGCTTGAGGTTATCAAAGCACAAATTGTGGCGCCGCATGATGATCCGGACAAAGCTTGGCTGGACTTACCAAAGCTTGCCCAATTGCAATTGGCAGAGTTGGGTATTGCGCTGATCTCTGCCACCAACCAGCAAACTAATTTAGACATTAAGCCTGTCATCGAAGCTGAGCGACATATGTCTAAGGACGAGCAAAGCTATACACCGATTGCTTATGCGTGTAGTTATGCTAATCGTCAGTATTACTCTTATCGGCGCAAGACCCATTTAAATGAGACGCATACTGGGCGTATGGCGCTGGTTATTGTGCGTCTGCATTAGCATGCTAAGATGTTGTAGTTTGTTAGCAATATTTGCAAATTTGGTCTAGGTTAGGTTAAATAGGCCCTTTATAAAATTAGGATAGTTTTAGCTCATGACCGTATCCAATGTCCCTACTGATTCTCATGTTGCGTCCAAGCCGGCGCTAAAGATGGCCATTATCTACCATAGTAATTATGGGCATACTCGCAAAGTTGCTAAGGCTATCGAGGCGGGTGCACAGGCCTATGTGCAGTCGACCGCTAAGCGGCATGTGGAAGTTAGAGCGCTGGATGTGGATGAGATGGATTGGGAGTTTGCTGATGCCGCTCAAATGATGGTGTTCGGTAGTGCGGTTTATATGGGCAGCATTACCGCCGAGTTTAAGACTTTTATGGACAGCACCTCAAAGCGCTGGTTCCATCGTAAATGGCATGGCAAGTGGGCAGCAGGATTTGCCAACTCAGGTGGATTAAGTGGGGATAAGCTGGCTGCATTGCAGCAGATTTGTGGCTTTAGCATGCAGCATGGTATGAACTGGGCCGGCTTTCCGATTATGCCGACAGGCCATACTGAGCAAGACATTAACCGTCTGTCGAGCTTTTTGGGGCTGATGACGCAGTCAGGAGATGCCTCACCTGAGGTGACCCCAGGCGAGGGCGATATCAAGTCAGCTAAGCTGTTCGGCGAGCATTTGGTGCAGACTTTAATCAGTCAGCCGCCTTATTTACCGCAGCTGTCTGAGCCGCAGGCATAGGCGTTTTGGATAGACTAGGCAGCGGATGCGATAAGGGGGATGATGAGCCAGGTCCTGAGGTGACTGGTATCGGGCTTCCTGCCATCTGAATGTGTTGACAAGCGCTAAGCGTCGATAGCATAACCGTGACGCTTGCTACGGTGATAAGTTTTCGGACAAAGAGGATAGGGGTAGATAACATAGCTTCAATCTTCAAGGTAGTAGCGATAACTGATAAGGGCAGCTAGGCGGATAACAGGCCAAATATGCGGTGTTTATATCTTGGTATATTGAACTGAACCCCATAAGTTGGACACAACTTATGGGGTATTTTTATGCTTGTTTTTTGTGGGTTATAGCGTAACGACGCACCCCCATCAGATTACTGGGCGCTGGGTACCCAAACTGGGAATTTGGCGACACCTTCTGTGGGTAGCGTTATGGTCTTACCGCCATCGACGTAGCGAATAACCAGATTGCTGTTTTTGGTACCTTGTGAATATACCACACGCTCACCGGTGGGTGAGAACTTAGGGGCAGCATCGATGCCAGTGGCACCGTAGTTGGCAACATTTGAGCCATTACTGCTCATAATGGCGGCACTACGACCACTTAGATAGCCAATTTTTGTACCGTCAGGGCTTATGCTCGGATTTGCAGCATATCCACCGCGTGATATTTGTACCGGTGATCCTGAGAAGCTATAGCGATAAATATTGGGGCGATTGGGGCTGGCATGATCGGAGACGAACACAAAGCTGCCATTTGAAGCGTAGCTTGGACTTAGCTGATCATAAGGCAGACTGATGATTTGTTCTGCTTTACCGCCTTGGCTACTGACTCGGTAGATATCAGAGTCACCATTGACTGTGCTTGAGAATAAAATCTTGCTGCCATCTGGTGAGAAGCTAGGGCTAAGATTACTGCCTTTCATGTCGACCAAGCGGGTTAATTGGCGAGTCTGTAAGTCCTGCTTCCACAAGTTGGCACTGTTGTCTTTTAACTGTACTGAGTAAGCCACAAAGCGCCCGTCAGGAGAGATGGCTGGGCTATAGATAGCCGCATCGATCACTTGTGCCAATAGGCGTTTGTTACTGCCATCGGCATCACTTAATATCAGCGATGAGGTTTTTGATTTGCCACTGCCTTTTTCTTCAACATAGACCAGTCGAGCGTTTAAGTCGATTTGTTTACCGGTTAGCAGCTCATAGATCCGACCTGCTGCCTTATTGGCAGCCGTTTTTTTATCGATACCCTGAACCATTTGAGTGCCTTTAATAATGCGGCCTTGGGCCACCTCAATGACTTCAAAGGTAATGCTGGTATTGCCGCCTTGTTGCTTGCTGCTGCCAATAACCAGATAAGGAATGCCCAGTTGCTGCCAAGCTGGCAAGGTGACAGCCAGATCATCACGGCTGTGTGGCTGACCGATTAAGCCTTGGCTGGTAATCTTTAAAGGAGTGGCTTGTAAGTTGTTTTCAATCAAGCTTGAGACAGTACTGTCACCAGCAAAGGGGACAAAAGCCACCTGGTTTTGATTGGTCTCCCCTTTTTTGGTAATGGTGGCCTCAAGGTCATACTCTTCTTCAGCTGCCTGAGCACTCACGCTCATCAAAGCAGCACTGGCACCAAGTAAGGATATCAGCAGTGTGGTAGTCATTGCCGCAAAGCTGCGGCGAGCGGCGGTATGACCAAAAAGGTTAGGCTGTTGTTGTAAGGGTGTCAAAGTCATGAGTACACAAGTCCTATCTTTGTTATTTTAATGAAATAAAGCATATTAAGACGTGATTGGGATGTAAAGGGCAGCCGTGTAACTAGCGCTGCTTGCTAGGCTATTCAACCACGAAGTTGAGCTTAATTCTACGGGTATTGGTGCCGACCACAGGGGTTAGGGGACTGGCTTGACGGATCGCCGACTCAAGTGATTGTTTTAGCGCCTCATCTGAGGTGTTGGCATTAACGCTCTGAACGCTGCCATTGGCATCGACGGTCACTGATACGGACACCCGAGTACCCACACGTCCTACAGGAGGGTTCCACAAGGGCTTAATCATACCGACTAAAGCCCCACTGATATCGCCACTGCTGACTTTATTGCTACTGCCTGTGGCCGAACCGCTTGCGGCAGTTGACTTAGTGCTTGAGCCTTCAGCCCCTGAGGCAAAGGTGGCGGCCACTTGACCTGAGTCTTGGCTATTGGCTTTTACTTTGGGGGGGTTACTTGTAGGCTGAGAGCTTAGTGGATTTTGCTCGCCAGCAAAGTCGGTTAAATCATCAGGCTGCGTGATATCAGGTGCCTGTAATGGCTCGCTTAGCTCAGGCTCCGAGCTCACGCTGCTTTGAGGCACAGGCTCAGGGAGTGGCTCATTGCGAAAAAATGAGGACATCTTAGAGAAAGTTGACTCATGGCTTAGCTCTGCGGTGTGCGTAGACTCTGGCACTGACTGGGGGCTAAACTCGGGGGTAACCGGCACGCCTGAGGCCATCATGTTGTCACGATTGGCGCGCACTTCTGCTTGCATGGCCGCCAACTCTTCGGGGGTGACAATACTGGTCTCTATGCTAGGTGTCGTCTCTAGCTGAGGAATGCGGTGCAAAAAGATAATAAGGGCCAATATCGAGCCATGCACGATTAGGCTCAAGATGGCCGGCAATAAGATGCCGTTATCTTCAGGCTCTACAGGGATATAAACACTGGGCGCACGATTTAGCACGGATATCATCTCAAATTAAATAAAAATAAAGCGGATAGGGATTATTGGCTCGCAAGCTTAAAACTTATAAAGGCTTTATCTGAGCCTTAAGGTCTAGAGGGCAGCGGCTGAGCGGTTAATAGGCCCACTTTTTCGACCCCCGCTTGTTGCAAATTGGCCATCAGCTGCATGATCATACCGTATTGATTGTTTTGATCGGCATTAATCATTACTTTTACTTGATCGCCGCCCGCTTGAGCTTGCAGACGCACCAAGGTATCAATCAGTTCTTGCTCTGAGACGGGCATATCAATGTCGTTTTCAAAGCTCATAAAAATCTCCCCATTGCTTTTTAGGGAGACGATCACCGGCATTTGAGCGCCAGTCGCGATATTCTCAGTACTGGCTTTTGGCAAGTCCACATCGACGCCGGTGGTGAGCATGGGCGTGGTCACCATAAATATAACCAAAAGCACCAGCATCACATCGATATAAGGCACGACGTTCATGCTGGCATTGAGCTCTTTTTTATGGCGAGAAAAGGGGCTGGCTTTCATAAAATGCTCCTTTTATACCAAAGGGGATTGAATATTTTGAGCCGCTGTGGGTACGTCGTTTGAGCTTGCGACAGGCGCTGCGCCGGTCTCATAGGTTTCACGCTGTAACATACCGGTCATCTCATCACAAAATAAGGCACGGCTGTCATAGATGCCCGCAGCTTTGGCAGTAAAATGGTTGTAAGCCAATACCGCAGGGATGGCAGCAAATAATCCCATCGCGGTGGCAATGAGGGCCTCAGCGATACCTGGTGCGACAGCCGATAAGCTGACTTGTTCTACCTGAGCCAGACCCAAAAAAGCATTCATGATCCCCCAGACCGTACCAAATAGTCCAATATAAGGGGAGACTGAGCCGATGCTGGCAAGTACCGCAAGGCCTGACTCTAATGACTGCTGCTGACGACCTAAGCCGACGCGTAGCTTACGCTCAACACCGTCAATAATGTGGTCTTTAGGCTGACGCTTTTTATTCATACGCAAAAATTCAGAGAAACCCACATAAAAGATATTGGCCAAACCATGTCTGTCTGGTGAATTTTGGATCCCCTGATACAGCTTAGAGAGGTCTTCACCGGACCAAAACCAGTTTTCAAAATGCTGGTCTTGACGCTTAGCAGTCCCCAATCGGGCACTTAAGCGAAAAATTAATACCCAGCAGATAACGGACGCCAACAGCAAAATAGCCATGACGATTTGAACCAGTAAACTGGCCTCGGTAATGAGGGCAATAAGATTGATAGACTCTGGCATGAATGAAATACTCGCTGTAATAAAAAACTAAAGATAAAAGGGGGTTAGCATCGACATAACCCAATATTGCAGATTATGCAGTATAGTGTCGCATACTTAAAGGTATTGTTAATAGATTTTATGGTGCCGGCATAAATTGCAGCTCAAAGCTTGATTGACCAATAAAGCTTTAAAGATAAAGCGTGATAACAACAACTGATATTAAATATAAAGTAAAAAATATAAGATATAGCTGCTAAAAGTTATAAAAGCATATCCATCGGCTAAAAAAGGTAGACTAATAGACAGACTCATTCAAGGATTAGGCAAACTCAATCGCTGTGCAATTGGGTGCTACTTGAGGTTTATTATACCTGAATCTAACAGTGCCTCCTTATTTTAGTGGCCCATTATGCTCGCTAAAACAGTCAAGATAAACATCATTACAGCCAACACAAGGCCAAGATGACGTCAGTCAAAACAACCTATAAAGCAGTTATGGCTGAACTGAGCTCATTAAAAATAGTGATTATTGATAAATTTGCGTGTATTTTTTTAGCAAAATTAGTAAAGGTGTACTAGTTTTGGCGTGAATCCTTTATAATTCCACCTTTTTTATTTATCTTAATGCTTTATTTCTCTTTGTCTGTTTTCAGTTAAACTGTTAAAAACAGGCGCTATCCTTTGGTTTTTCAACCCAAATAAACTCAGGCTACTATCTGTGCAGGCTATTATTTATGAATGCAATTGAGCGCTATTTTGGCATTGACGGTCAAAACACCACGATAAAAACAGAAATCCTAGCAGGATTGACCACGTTTTTAACGATGGCATACATTATCTTTGTGAACCCCAATATTTTATCCGATGCAGGAATGGATAGAGGGGCTGTGTTTGTGGCAACTTGTTTGGCCGCTGCGGTGGGCTGTTTTATCATGGGTATTTATGCCCGCCTGCCTGTGGCTTTAGCACCGGGTATGGGATTAAACGCCTTTTTTACTTATGGCGTAGTGTTAGGCATGGGATATAGCTGGCAAACGGCGCTAGGTGCTGTGTTTTTATCTGGCTGTATTTTTATCTGTTTAAGCTTATTTAAAATCCGTGAATGGGTGATTGATGCCATCCCTAATAGCTTAAAGCAAGGCATTGTGGCTGGTATCGGTGCGTTCTTAGCGTTTATCGCATTAAAAAGCTCAGGCGTTATTGTGGCCAATGAAGCGACCTTTGTAAGCTTAGGAGATTTACAGCAGTTCTCTCCTGTGATGGCGGCTTTGGGCTTTTTCTTGATTATCGGTCTGGCTTATCGCAACATTCCAGGGGCGGTGACCATTGGTATTTTGGCAGTGACTATCATCGCTTTGCTAAGCGGTCAAGTTGAGTTCCAAGGCATCATGTCTTTGCCACCGGCTATCGCGCCAACCTTTTTACAGTTAGACATCGCTGGTGCCTTTGATATTGGTATGATCAGTGTCATTTTTGCTTTCTTATTTGTTGATTTGTTTGACACCTCAGGCACATTAATTGGGGTAACCAATAAAGCGGGCTTGGTGGACAAAGATGGCAGAATTCCAAACCTTGACAAGGCACTACTGGCTGATTCTACAGCGACAGTGGCGGGCTCATTACTGGGTACGTCATCGACCACAAGCTTCGTGGAGAGTACTGCAGGTGTGGCAGCAGGCGGCCGTACAGGCTTGATGGCTGTGACTGTGGGTGTGCTGTTTTTACTAAGTATCTTCTTTGCTCCTTTAGCCGGTATGATTCCTGCGTACGCCACAGCAGGTGCTATTTTTTACGTTTCTGTATTGATGCTATACACTCTAAAAGATATTGATTGGGAAGATTTGACGGAAGCTGCGCCTGTGGCCGTGGTGTTATTATTAACGCCCCTGACTTATTCTATTGCCGATGGTATTTCGTTAGGTTTTATTACTTACACTGTGGTAAAAGTGTTGACTGGTAAGTTTGAACAAGTTGGCCCTGCGGTGTGGGTATTGACGATTATCTTATTGGCTAAAATCGTATTTTTATAATCTCTAGCATTGGGCTTGATAGTTATGATAATATTCAGCCATCAAGCTCATAACCTCAATCAACGCCGTAGAGGTTTTTCTTTATCAGGTCATAAGTAGGCATTCTGCGCCTCTTATGGCCTGATTCAATAAAGAAGAAGGCATTAGTGAGTTTGTTTTACCGATACTGCCTATAACTTAGGTGGCTAAAAAGTAATACAGCTTGTGTTCACTAAGCCAAACATTCTTCAACTCATTACTTTGTTAGCCTTACTTTGCCCAAAGTTAACGTCGACTGCCTGTTCGCCAATGGTCTGTTCATAGGTGCGCTAGCGGGTGCTCGTGGTATGGGCTTTATCTTTTAAATTTAGACTTTGATTTTTTTGTGTTTTTATTCTTTTATCCTATTTTTAGACCATTTTAGTGTCACCTGAGTATCAATGGAGTTGATATGAATTTCCCCAATCCGTTTTATCCGCAAAACCCCATCTCTTTTTCGCCAGAACAGGTGCTGGACCCCGCTTTTATTAATAGGCCACCAAGCGAGCTATTTAAGCTAATCTCGCCCTTATATAGTGCCGATGAGGACCAATGGCTTGGGGCTTTATTACCCCTAGCTGAGCCTAGGCTTAAAGAAGGCGTTGACGAGCGTTTGGCCATTAGCGATCAGACCAAAAGCTTAGTGGAGCATGTGCGTAGCAATGACAAAGCGGTCAAAATGGTGGACTCGCTGTTATTAGAGTACAGCCTAGATACCCAAGAGGGTATTTTGCTCATGAGCTTGGCCGAAGCTTTGATTCGAGTGCCAGACAATGCCACAGCCGATGCGCTTATCCGTGACAAAATGAGCGTTGCCGATTGGAAAAAACACTTAAAAGATGACAATGGCTTTATCGTTAATGCCTCAACTTGGGGGCTGATGATGACTGGCCGTGTGGTCAGCGTGGATTCTTCAACCACGGCAGCAGGCTTCTTAGATCGCATGACCAAGAAGATGGGTGAGCCTGTGATTCGTAGCGCCATGCAGCGTGCGATGAAGATTATGGGCCATCAGTTTGTGCTGGGTGAGACCATTGAGGATGCCAATCGCAACAGTCAGCCTTATCGTAATAAAGGATATACTTACTCCTTTGATATGCTTGGTGAGGCGGCGGTTACTCATAAAGATGCCGAAAAGTACTTCAGTGATTATCTGCATGCCATTCGCTCGGCGGCGCATGTGCAAGTCAAAGAGGGTATGCCTAAGCCTTCGGTTTCTATTAAGTTATCTGCGCTGCATCCACGTTATGAAGCGACCCAAATTGATCAGGTGCTAGGCTTGCTGCGTCAGCGTTGTATCTTACTGATTGAAGCGGCGCGTGAGGTAGATGTCGATATCAGTATTGATGCAGAAGAGGCCGACCGCTTAGAGGTGTCGTTAAAATTATTTGAGTCTTTATACCGAGACAACATGACTCAAGACTGGGATGGTTTGGGGCTGGTGGTACAAGGCTACTCGAAACGTGCTTTGGCGGTGCTGGCGTGGCTGGCAAGCTTATCAAAAGAGGTGGGCGACCGTATCCCTGTACGCTTGGTAAAAGGCGCATATTGGGATTATGAAATTAAACTGGCTCAGCAAAAAGGCATTACCGGCTATCCGGTCTGGACCCGCAAAGAGGGTACCGACGTGGCATATCTGGCGTGTGCCCGCTTCTTATTAACAGAGCAAATTCGTGGTGTGTTGTGGCCACAGTTCGCCACACATAATGCCCACACTTTATCGTCTGTGATGACCATGAGTGATCATAGAGACTTTGAGTTTCAGCGTCTACACGGTATGGGCGATGCGCTGTATGATCATATTTTGCAAGCGTACAATATTCCGGTCCGTATCTATGCGCCTGTGGGTGCCCACAAAGATTTGCTGCCGTATTTGGTGCGCCGCTTATTAGAAAACGGTGCCAACAGCTCATTTGTGCATCAGCTACTCGATAAGAGTCATCCTGTTGAGAAGCTGACCGTACATCCTTACGATAAATTGACGGCACATGAAACCCTGCATAACCCTCATATTCCGATGCCGCTTGATATCTATGGTGGCCGCTTGGCAAGCTTTGGGCCTAATATCTTCGTTGAATCGCAGTGGCAGCCCTTTAAAGCGGCCGTTGATGCGCACCTAGCGCAGACTTGGCAAGCCAATCCGATTATCAGTGGTCAACAAATCACTCAAGACAGCCATCAACATTTAACGCTTAATAACGTGGTGGCGCCTTGGAACCATCAAGTGGCTGTTGGTGAAGTGGTGTTTGCTGATGCTGAGTTGGCTGCACAGGCCATTGAAGCGGCGCATCAAGGCCAAGATAAGTGGCAGCAAGTCTCTGCCAGCGAGCGTGCGGCCATATTGAAGCGTACCGCTGACTTGTATGAAGACAACTATGCTCAGCTTGTGGCCATGTGTCACAAAGAGGCTGGCAAGACCTTACAAGACAGCATTGATGAGGTACGAGAGGCGGTTGATTTTTGTCGTTATTATGCCGAAGAAGCTGAGCGTTTAGAGCAACAGACTCACAGCTTTACTGATATCAATGGTAAGCAAGTCACCCAAAAAAGAGCGCCTCGCGGCACCATGGTATGTATCAGTCCTTGGAACTTCCCACTGGCCATTTATACCGGTCAGATCATGGGCGCCTTGGCAGCTGGCAACACTGTGGTGGCCAAACCAGCTGAGCAAACCAGCTTAATTGCTTACTTTGCGGCGCAGTTGATGTATCAAGCCGGCGTACCTGAGTATGCGCTACAATTGGTGACCGGTGCCGGTGAAGTGGGCGGTGCCTTGACCTCATCAGCGCACATTGATGGGGTGGTATTTACCGGATCAACTCAGACCGCACAGCTGATTAACCGTGCGCTACACTCTGAGGAGCGCTTGCAGCAAGTGGCTGAGCTGTTTGGTGATAAAAAACCACTGCCTATTTTGATTGCAGAAACTGGTGGTCAAAATGCCATGATTGTCGACTCGACAGCCTTGCCTGAACAGGTGGTAAAAGATGCAGTAATGTCAGCCTTTGGTTCTGCCGGCCAGCGCTGCTCGGCATGCCGTATCTTGTGCTTGCAAGAAGATGTGGCCGATAGTGTTATTGAGCTGCTAAAAGGCAATATGGCTCAGCTTATCGTGGGTAACCCAACCCAAGTATCGACTGATGTGGGCCCAGTTATCGACCAAGACGCTCAAAAAGGTCTGCGTGCCCATATAGAGCAAATGCGTAAAGATGACCGAGCACGCATTATTGCCCAGACACCGATCAGTGCAGACGCCGCTCATAACCTCAGTAACAGCACCTTTGTATTGCCGACAGCCGTTGAAGTGGCCAGCATTGATGTGATTGGTGGTGAGCACTTCGGTCCTATTTTGCATGTGCTACGTTACAAAGCGGGCAAGTTAGATGAGCTGATTGATGAAATTAATGCCACCGGTTATGGCTTAACCTTGGGTATTCACAGCCGTATTGAGACTGTGGCCAATCACATTGAGCGCCGTACCAAAGTGGGTAACACCTACATTAACCGCAACCAGATTGGTGCGGTGGTAGATGAGCAGCCGTTTGGTGGTAGTGGCTTGTCGGGTACCGGTCCCAAAGCCGGTGGCCCTCGCTATGTGGCCAGATTGACCCAGTGGCAAACGCTATAAGCGCCATTATTGCACTCAATCTCACTCAATACAGGGGAGCTTATGCTCCCTCAATAAGGATATTAAGGAACGCTCATGAGTAAAGTATTTAAACAAGATCAAGCCAAGCAGTGTGAAGCTTGGGCACAGCTTGGTGCGGTCAAACGCAGTCAAATTCTGGCCGCTGCCTGTGACAAATTAGCCGCGCTTAGTGAAGATAGTGTTAAGGCCACTTATTTATTTAATCATCTACTAGCGCAAGCGGAGTCGCTCGATACGGTAAATCGCTTAAGCGGTGCTACTGGTGAGTCGAATGATCTGTATTTGGCTCCACGTGGCAAATCTATGGTGCTTGGCACCGAATCAGCCTCAGCCACTGCCGTCTTGGGACAGCTTGTGGCTGTATTGCTGACGGGTAACGAGGTGATTTTACGTTTTCATCAGCAGCAGGTATGCGAGCAAGCAATTACTGCCTTGCAAGAGGCCGGTGTCTATCCTGGGGTAATGAGTATTGCCAATGACTCAGAGCTGACCACGTTGCTACACATTAGCCGTCTAGCGGTAATTGCTGCTGCAGGGTCGCTACCACAGCTGGCGCAAATCGGCCAAAACCTTGCCGAAACGGATGGCATACTAACCCAGTTGGTGCCGGTCACTGATCTTGAGGGGCTTAGCCAAATGTTTGCGCCAGATTATCTGGAGCGCTTTTGCAGTGAGCGTGTGAAGACAGTAAACACCACCGCCATCGGTGGTAATGCCAGCTTAATTGAGCTTGGTATGGGCTAGTTTGCTGGTGGTGATTTAGCAAGGTTAAGTCGATAAATTATGCGTTAATACGCTGTGATTGAGCTTAACGCTAAGGCCGTGCAATACCTATTTGAGTATTGCACGGCCTTATTTTTTTAAGGCATCGCGTCAGGCATTATCTAATTTGGTCAAGGCAGTCAAACTGAGCCGTAAAGCCAAAAAAGTGTTTGTGTTACTATGAGAAGCTGGCCATAAGCGATGGCGTGTATGTGATGATGAATAAGGATGTTTTATGAGTTTGCCGAATATTATTCAGCTAGATGGGCACATTCAAACCTTGTATTTGGCCGTCTATCCGGACAAGTTGCTGCTGTTAGATGGTGGCTGCCGCTGTGATGTGTCTTTGGTATTAAGTTATATAACAAATGAGCTCAAGCGGCCCATTACTGATTTAAAAATGGTGGTGGTTACCCACATGCATGTGGATCATGCAGGTGGGGCAGTAAGCTTTAAGCAAAAGACCGGCTGCGTTATTGTCTCCTCAGACAATAATACGCAGTGGTATCAGGGTATTCATGGGCGTGCGATGCATGTGATTGATATCGGCTTGGCTTATTATGTGGCCAGACGCTTAGGTAAGCCGCTTAAATACTTGTGGTATCCGGCATATTTGACCCCAGACATTCAGGTAAAACAGGGCGATAGGCTACCAGGCTTTGAGGATTGGCAAGTGATGTCTACCCCAGGACATACCGACCGCGACTTATCCCTTTATCATCCTGAGCTTGAAGTGGTATATACCGCAGATTTAATTGTCAAGCTGCGTCATAAATTCGTCGCACCGATGCCCGTTTATTGGCCGAAGCGTTACCGGCAGTCGCTCGAGATGATTAAACAACTTCGACCAAAGCAAGTGATGATGGCCCATGGTGGTGCAAGATATATCGAGCCGGAGCTGTTTGATCAATTAATTGCAAAAGCTCCCAAGCAGCCATTCACTGTCAAGCGCACCATAAAGCATAAGCTGTCTTGGTGGTCTACTAAAAAATAGCCTAAGCAAAAATAAATCAAAGCTACTTGATGCAACATTTACAAAATCATTCAACGAGTACCTTGACCGCTCAATTGACCCCTCAGATATCAACCATCTCAACATCAAAAACGACATTAACTGACGTATAAAAACCAAAGTTAACGATTGTTGCCTTGTTATGCGCTTAAAAATTGCTTAATCTGAAGGCACATATTAAAAAGGATATAACTCAAATATGGAATCACTATCTTTCATACCGTTAACTGTGGCTTCGGTTTTGTCATCATTTACTGGAACCAACGGAACTGTAGAAGAAGCCGTAATTAGTACCCATACCAGTCCTGAGATTGCAGGCTTATGGGAGCTTGATTTGCAAGCTACCCCTGACTTTGCTGACACAAAAGACAGTGCGGTAAAAGCAGGACAAAGCAAAGAGATGCAAGACTTACTTGCTGCCATTAAGGAATCTAGCCGCGCCAGCCAAGCGGCCGATGATGCCTTAGCAAAGGCTCAAAGCCAAGCGGCAGCCGCCGGCGATGTACAAGCCCGTCAGGATTTATTGGCTAAAGACAGCTGCCGAGAGCGCTATAACTTTGGCGCTGATAGTGCCCTAATCACCACCAGTGGGGCTGAGTGGACATATGGTAAGTATGTGTATCAGCATCAAGAAGAGGGGCTACCAATTATTGCCATTACCACCACTTATGACAACAATGAGCCAGACTGCTCTGGCAGACAAGTGGATCAAAAAGGTGAGGCGATTATTGCGTTTGTCGATTATCAGCCTGAGCAAAGCAAGATGCGTTGGTGTATCGACAAAGACGGCGACAACTGCTTTATGACTTTTCACCAATTACGGCCTTAATTGGGCTGTTATTTAGGTCATCAGATGCTATGATAAAAAGCCACACACCCTTGTTGTGGCTTTGTTATATTTAGCCTTTGACTATTTTTTCTTATTTAATTGATACATAAAAGACAGCATACATGAAACAAGCGACCGCACTGGATATTTTAAAAACGGGCAAAAATGTATTTTTGACCGGCTCTGCAGGCTCAGGAAAGACCTATACGCTAAATGAGTATATCCATTATCTACGGGCGCGCCGTGTGCCAGTAGCCACCACAGCCAGTACCGGCATTGCTGCGACCCATATGAACGGTATCACCATCCATAGCTGGTCAGGGATTGGCATCAAAGATGAGCTAACTGAGCGTGATTTGGTGAATTTATCCCGCAAAAAAGTGCTCAAAGACAGACTGCAAGAAACAGCGGTACTGATTATTGATGAAATCTCTATGCTGCATGCTAAGCAGTTGAACTTAGTCAACCAAGTCCTAAAGCACATGCGCCAAAACGATAAGCCCTTTGGGGGAATTCAGGTAGTGGTGGCCGGTGACTTTTTTCAGCTGCCGCCTGTGGGCAGCCGAGGTGAGAGTAACCGCGATAAGTTTGCATTTATGTCGCAAGCTTGGCTGGATGCCGGCTTTAAGATTTGTTATCTGAGCGAACAGCATCGTCAACAAAGCGGTGAAGGAGAAGATGCTCAAATCACACTGGATAATATTCTCAATCAAATTCGAGGTGAAAACGGGGTATCCGCTGCGGCCATTGCAGCCTTGCAAAACACCTTTTACCAAGATGTCGATGTCAATCGTACTCGGCTATATACTCATAACGTCAACGTTAATAAAATCAATGAGCATGAGCTGGCATTGTTAGAGGGCGAAACCGTCACCTACAATGCCATTGCTCATGGTGATAATAAACTGGTAGAAACCCTAAAGAAATCAGTGCGTACCAGTGATGAGCTGACCCTAAAGACGGGTGCTAAAGTGATGTTCATCAAAAATAATAGCGAGCTTGGGGTGTCAAACGGCACCATGGGCGAATTGATTGGATTTACCACCATCAAACCGCTCAAGTCGAGCATAGCGACCATTGATGATGGCAGCGCAGATGAGGATGGCTCGGCAGAAGCCCTAGATGAGGCTCTAGAAACGTTAGAGGATGCTGAGGCGTTGGCGCACAATGAATCTGATAAGCCCTTAGTCTCTACGGATCGCTATCCTATTGTCCGACTTAATAGTGGCCGGCAGGTGATCGCTGAGGGCGAGGAGTGGATAGTTGAAGATGAGAGCGGCGAGATTTTAGCCAGTTATACTCAGATCCCCCTGACGCTGGCTTGGGCCATTACCATTCATAAATCACAAGGCATGACACTAGATGCTGCCGAAATCGATTTATCCAAGACTTTTGAGCTGGGTCAAGGCTATGTGGCCTTATCTCGCTTAAAATCGCTTGAGGGTCTAAAGCTATTGGGTATGAATGATTTAAGTTTACGCTTAGACCCCTTAGCACGTGGGGCGGATTCACGCTTTAAGGATCTGTCTTTAGAGGCGCAGCAAGCCTTTGAAGATATCGAGCGTGAGGTACTACAAGAGTCGCATGAAAGATTTGTGATTGCCTCAGGCGGCACGTTAAATAAGGCCAATATTGCCGCCTTTGAAAAAGAGTATAAAAACCGCAAAAAAAAGCAGGCGCAAAAGCTGGCTCAAAAAGACAAGCTAAGCAATCAATTAAGCGATCACTCTGAGAGTACCTTAATGGCCACTCGTATCTTGCTAGAGGAGAGCTTAAGCATTGCTGAGATTGCTCAAAGTCGAGGGCTGGCTCAGTCGACCATTATGGGGCATGTGGCGCGTCTTCGACGCCAAGATCCAAGCTTAAACTGTGAGCATTTGCGCCCAGATGAGGCAATCTTAAATAAAGTCAGTAAAGCGGTGGATGCCATTATTGCTGCTGGCGATCCTAATGATTTTAATGCGGCTGATGACAGCACTCAAAGCGTGAAGGGCGGGGATGACTTTGATAAACAGCGTATCAAACTGCGTCCTATCTATGAGTATTTAAAACAGCAAATAGATTATAATACCATCCGCTTAGCGCTTGTCTTTATTGATTGATTCATGGAGGGATCAGCGTATTTATTCATCAAGTCCTGTCTGCTCTGATGGGTCTGAGCTTGGCGTGATCCCTCCTTATTGTATATTTAATATTAAGTGGTTGTTATGTCTTCTTTTGCCGCACCAAGCTTAGAGCTGTCCGCTTCAAGCGCTTCTTTGTATCCTCTTACCCAGCCATCGCAGGATGATACCGGCGAGTATCGGCCGCTGCGTGTTGCGATTAATGGGTTTGGTCGTATTGGCCGTAATGTACTGCGCGCTTTACTTGAGCGCTTTGAGGTACTGGGCAAATTGGTACACATTGTGGCCATCAATGATGTGGCCGATGTCGATACATTGCTGCATTTATTACAATTTGACAGCACCCATGGCCGATTAAGCCGATTGGGGGTGAGTGCCAGTATCAAATCAATTGATAAAAATATTGATGTAAGCGGTGAGGCGCTGAGCGCTGAGGCCAATCATCACGCCACTAATATCAATAGCGCCCATTTAGCCAATCAGTTGTGTTTATCCAAAAACAACACCACGTATTGTATTGACCTCTTAAGTACCGAACAGCCGGAGCACTTGCCGTGGAGCGCACTGAGTGTGGATGTGGTATTAGAGTGTACCGGTCATTTTCGATCGTATGAAGATGCCAGTCGCCATTTAACTGCTGGCGCCAAGCAGGTCATTGTGGGCGCTGCACCTTTTGATAAGGTCGATGCCAGTATCGTGATGGGTGTCAATGATGCTGAGCTGACGCGTGATTTGCCCATTATCTCCAGTGTCTCTTGCACCACTCAGGCGTTGGTACCGCTAATTTATGTGCTAGATAAAGCCTTTGGTACGCAGTCGGTAATGATGACTGAAATCCATGCGGTCACGGCCGATCAAAACGTATTAGATCAGCCACATCGAGACAAGCGTAGGGCGCGCGCTTCAGGGCACAATATTATTCCTACTACCTCCAGCAGCATTGCTGCCACCGAGCGCACTTTACCGCATATGTTGGGCAAAATTAATGGTCATTCGATACGGGTACCAACCATTGATGTCGCCGCTATTGATGTCAATTTAGTCTTTGATACAAATGTCAGCTTAGAGGAGGTGAGAGCGGTGCTAAAAGCTGCGTGTGAGCCAGGCAGTAGCCTATATGGCATTATGGGCTATACTGACCTACCCTTGGTCTCCAGCGACTTTATACATCAGGCTGAGTCACTGATCATAGATGGCCAGCAGCTAATGCAAGTGGGGAGTCAGGTTAAGGTCTTTGCCTGGTACGACAATGAGTGGGGTTATGCCAATCGCTTGTTAGACATGTGTTTGCATTTGCAGCAAGCACGCCCGTAAACGATAAATGACATAAGCAAGAAGAGTAGAGGATACAACACATAAAAAAAGCCCACTTAATTAAGTGGGCTTTTTAGTATCTGGCGGAGTCGGAGAGATTCGAACTCTCGAAGGGCTATGAACCCTTGCCGGTTTTCAAGACCGGTGCATTCAACCGCTCTGCCACGACTCCAGTAGGTCGCCTATTATAATGAATTTTTTTTTGAATGCAAGGGTGTAATGGCAGATTATTGATTTATTGAGCAATTATTTTTGTATGCGGCGTCTATACAGTCTGCTTTCTTATTTTGGGCATCGTATTTTGGGTATAAGTTGTGGCCATAAAAAAAGCCCACTTAATTAAGTGGGCTTTTTGGTATCTGGCGGAGTCGGAGAGATTCGAACTCTCGAAGGGCTATGAACCCTTGCCGGTTTTCAAGACCGGTGCATTCAACCGCTCTGCCACGACTCCGTAGGTGCAGTATTATAGAGTGTTTTGGTGGTATTGCAAGCACTATTTTTTAATTTCTACAAAAAAAGTTCAAGACGCTACTGTCTTTAGGTCTCAAAAGGTATCAAGGCTATTTTTTTGGCTCTAATTGCTCTTCGAGTAAGCCTTTGGTCTTGAAGCTGCTGTGAGTGTCAATAATGGCTTTTTCGATGATAGAGGCGCTCACGCCATTAGCGCGTAATTTTTCGATAAATACCTCATCATCAGCCAAGGTATAACCATCATTATCTCTATCTAGGCCTTGACGGATATAGAGTCGAATTAAACCCTGAATACGTTTAAAACCATGCTCTTGAGCCGTCTCAGTTAGCAAGGTAATCATCTCTTCTGAAAGACGAATGCTAATAGGGCGGGTGATCTTTTGCGGATGGTCAGAGAATTTATTGCGAATATGTGGAGGGATCATAGCCATATCAGTTCTTTTTGGTTAAATAAGTCTATTTATTATAGGGGAATTACAAGCTAACACAAACTTATGTGCTAACTTGGCAGTTTTGCCGCTCTATAACTTATCTTAAGCCAAAACTTAAATTATCAAGCTTTAGACAAGATAGCCTACAAAACAACAACTTAAGGCAATAAATAGCATAAGATGGGCAATATATTAAACAGCTATCCATACGCCTGATAGTCAGAAGCAGGGGTAACCCGTCAGCATCAAGCTGGAATAAATATAAACGCCATAAAAAAAAGTCCTAATCAAAGATTAGGACTTCCTGAAGGCTTTAACATGTGGTGCTATAAAGAGGTAAAGCCTTTTAAAATTTGGCTCCCTAACCTGGGCTCGAACCAGGGACACACGGATTAACAGTCCGATGCTCTACCAACTGAGCTATTAGGGAAGAACTTAATTGATACTTCTTTTTAAGAAGTGGTCTTAACTAAGTGATGCGTATTTTAGACAATGTCGGGGTGGGTGTCAAGCACTAAATCAAAAAAAAGTGAATAAATTGATAAATATAGCGCAAATTTATTACTTTGTTTTAAAAAGATGCTTTTTTTTACCCTGACGGTCAACTGGCATCCAGCAGCGAGCATTAAATGACAAAGCCTACTGCAATATATTGAAAACTTAAACTGCAAAACTTACAAGCGTCGTTAGCCAATGCTACTTACCATACCTGCCACTTCGGCTAAAAAAAAGTCCCTATCATTTAAGATAAGGACTTTGGCATATTGCCATAAAGGTATTGCTAGAATTTGGCTCCCTAACCTGGGCTCGAACCAGGGACACACGGATTAACAGTCCGATGCTCTACCAACTGAGCTATTAGGGAATAGCTGGGTTAACGTGCTTATGTGTTAAGCTGTTTGCGTTAAGTGGGGCGTATTCTAGCAGATAAAATTTAGGCGTCAACCCTTTTTGCAAAAAAAATTCAAATTTTTGTCATTTTTTTATATTTTGGCTGTTTTTTGACACAAATTGACTAAAAAGTAACCGATGAGTGTTAAGTTAAGACCTGTTTTGATGTCAGAATTGACGGTAAGCTAGAGTAGAGAGCTTTGCTTGTTATCATGAACAAAAAAAGGCTGATTTGTTTGTCCATCTATTTTGAAAAAAGGAATCCTATGTCACAAATTAATACCTCAAGTACAGCAGTAAGCGCTCCGCTTAAACATGAATTGTATATGTCGGTGCTAATGACCCCCGATATGGCAAACTTTATTGGTAATGTACATGGTGGCGATTTGCTAAAAATGCTCGATCAGGTGGCTTATGCCTGCGCCAGTCGCTATAGTGGTAGTTATGTGGTGACCTTATCGGTGGATCAGGTGATGTTCTTAGAGCCAATTTATGTGGGTGAGCTGGTCACTTTTGCTGCCAATATTAATCATGTGGGCAGAACCTCGATGGAGGTTGGAATACGTGTAGAGGCTGAAAACATCCAGCAGCGGACAGTACGCCACACCAACAGTTGTTATTTTACGATGGTGGCAGTGGATGAAAATGGTAAACCCACGCCTGTGCCGCCTTTAGATATTAAGAACCATTTGCAGCAGTGCCGCTTTGATGCTGCGATTGAGCGCAAAAAAATGCGTCTAGAGCAGGCCAATCGTCCTGGCTGCGGCGTAGAGTCTGTGGGCAATTTATCGGGGGCAGCTAAACCCAGTGATCAATACAATGAGCCAAAATAACTTTAAATGGATAGACTCAACTTATAAAACCAAAGCGTAAAGGGATACTTAATGAAAAAAATATTGGCTCAAAGCTTAGTGTCAGTGACCAGTGTGGTGCTGATGGCAGTGACGCCAGCATATGCTGAATTAACCATCAATAGCTCAACGGGCAAGACGGCGCCAAGCTCAATAAAGACGCTTAGTCATGCTCAACAGGTGCCCTCAGAAGCCTCATTGATTAAGCTGCTTGAAGTGACTCGTATGGTAGATATGATGCAATCTATGTCGAGCACTCAAAGTGAGATGATGTCGCCTATTATTGAGTCTGCATTAAAGCAAAAAGACTTAGCGCAAATGACCGATCAGCAGCGCCAAGAGGTGAGCCGGGTGTTGACCCAGTATTCTCAGCAACTGCTTGCTGATACCAATCAGGTTTTGCTAGATGTGGCTCAAAAACAGTTTGTTGGTGTGGCAAAAAAGCACTACACGCAAGCAGAGGTTGATGCGCAAATCGCTTTTTATAGTACAGAGGTCGGTCAAAGCATACTCGATAAGCAGCCTAAACTGATGCAAGAGTATATGAAAGTGCTTGTGCCGGAGGTGATGCAGGTGACCAATGCCACGAGTGAAAAATTAATGCCAAAGCTGATAAAAGACTTGGACGCTATCTTAAAATAGCCGCCATCTGTGAGCGGTAAGATGCTGTAACGCACTGTCAGTAGTACGCTGGGCAGCCGACACATAAAATGGGGCTTGGATGTTGTAATAATTAGAATTTGTAATAAAAATTAGGTGACTATTTATGTCAATTTTTCATCCTTTTTTAACATCGGCATCTAAGCCGCTACTGAGGGTAGTGCTGGTGTCCGCCATGGCAGCCGCTTCAGTGATACCTGCTCAAGCTGAGCTTATTATTAGTAGTACAGGTAGCAGTGCGGCCAATCAAGGGGTCGCCACTCAGCCCGTTGACTTACAAGCGCCGCATGACGTGCAGCTTCAAAAGGCTCAAAGCAATCAGGTACCCTCTGAGGCTTTAGTTATTAAATTGATGCAAGTGATGCACATTGATGATCAAATCGATGCCATTGTGAATGGTCAGCAAGCTGCGAGAGATATCCTAAATAGCCAAGAAGATAAGGCGGCCAATGACACAGCTGGTCTTAATAAGCGTCAACGGGAATTGGCTGAAGGCTTACAAGGGATATTGGCTCAGTATGGCAAAGTCTTAGGGACACGGATGAGCAGTACAGCCAGTCGTGAAGAGCTGACGGCTGCTTATATCAGCGCTGCACGAGCACATTACACCCAGCAAGAAGTACAGGCGCAAATTGGCTTTTATGACACCCCAGTGGGTCAAAGCATCTTGGCAAAAAATCCTAAGGTGAGTGCTGATTTTCTGCAAGCTGCCCTACCCAGTGAGGAAGAGATGCAGCAAACGCGCGGTGAGCTAGAGCAGATGCTACCGCAGATCAAACAGATCTTTAAAGATGTCTTTTAACTAAAATTATTGTTTATCAATAAAAGAGCGGCTTGATTAAGTGGCTCTTTTTTTTGGTACAGCATATCCATTTTATGAGAATAAATAGATCAGGGTAATGGGCCTATGGCGGATAATTTGCTGAAGCGCAGGGCTTTAAAACGCACACTTTTGTCCCCATATTAGAGGCAACAAACACCGATATCAAAAAAGACAATTATTATGCGAATGCCTGAACCTAGATCTTCACGTCAATTAAATCAATTGGCCACTCAATTGCAAGACGAAGCTGAGATTACAGGGGTTAATGCCTCCGGTACCCTGATTTCCAGCCGCGCTTTTGAAATGGTAACGGACTTTGAGCCTGCTGGCGATCAACCACAAGCCATCGAAAAGCTGGTAAAAGGGGTTGAGGCTGGCATGGATGCCCAGTTATTGCTTGGGGTGACTGGCTCTGGTAAAACCTATACCATGGCCAAAGTGATTAGTGAAACACAGCGTCCAACCATTATTATGGCGCATAATAAGACATTGGCCGCCCAGTTATATGGAGAATTTAAGTCCTTTTTCCCTAATAATGCCGTAGAGTATTTCGTCAGTTACTATGATTACTATCAGCCTGAGGCGTATGTCGCAGCCAGTGATACCTTCATTGAAAAAGACAGTGCCATTAATGATCACATTGACCAAATGCGACTGTCTGCGACTCGCGCTTTACTAGAGCGCCGTGATGCGATAATTATCTCTTCAGTGTCCTCCATTTATGGTTTGGGTGACCCAGAGAGTTATTTAAAAATGCTGTTGCACATTGTTGTGGGTGATGTGGTAGACCGCAATGCCTTAATTAAGCGATTGGTTGCGCTGCAATATACCCGTAATGAGCTTGATTTTGAGCGGGGCACTTACCGCTTACGCGGCGAGCTTTTGGATATCTACCCTGCAGAATCTGAGCAATTGGCAGTGCGTATTAGTATGTTCGATGATGAGGTTGAAAAAATCAGTTGGTTTGATCCATTAACGGGTAAGACTGTGCGTAGTGTGCCGCGCATTACCATTTATCCAAAATCTCACTATGTGACGCCGCGTGAAAAACTAGAGGCCGCCAGTAAGACCATTCGAGCCGAGCTTGATGACAGATTGGAATATTTTAGAGCCAATGACAAGTTAATTGAAGCTCAGCGGATTAAAGAGCGCACCCAGTACGATCTAGAGATGATACAGCAGCTGGGCTACTGTAACGGCATTGAGAACTACTCGCAGCATCTATCGGGTCGTCCTGCCGGCGAAGCGCCACCTACCTTGTTTGATTATATTCCTCCAGATGCGCTACTTTTCATCGATGAATCACATGTCACCGTGCCCCAAATCGGAGCCATGTATAAAGGTGACCGTTCTCGTAAAGAGAACTTGGTGAATTATGGTTTTCGCTTGCCCAGTGCCATGGACAATCGTCCAATGAAATTTGAAGAGTGGGAAAGAATTAAACCGGCAACAATTTTTGTGTCAGCAACGCCTGCGCAATATGAGCTTGAACACAGTGAACAAATTGTAGAGCAGGTAGTGCGTCCAACCGGTCTTATTGATCCTGAGATTGAGATTCGACCTGTATTAACCCAAGTTGATGATGTGTTATCAGAGATTACCAAGCGCCGTGACGTCAATGAGCGGGTGCTAATTACCACCTTGACCAAGCGTATGTCAGAAGATTTAACCGATTATCTAAAAGAGTATGATGTCAAAGTGGCTTATCTGCATTCTGATATTGATACTGTGGAGCGGATGCAAATTATCCATGAGCTGCGTACCGGTGTGCATGATGTGTTGGTCGGTATTAACCTGCTACGCGAGGGTCTAGATATGCCTGAGGTGTCACTGGTGGCCATATTTGATGCCGATAAAGAGGGTTTTTTGCGCTCAGAGCGCTCGTTGATTCAGACCATTGGCCGGGCAGCTCGTAATTTAAACGGTAAGGCTATTTTATATGCCGATAAAATTACGCCCAGTATGCAAAAGGCGATTGAAGAGACAGATCGTCGCCGCGAAAAACAAATTGCCTTTAACAAAGAGCATGGCATTACGCCTAAATCTGCCACCCGTAGTATTACCGATAAGATTGATACTGGTGAGGTAGAGGAGGATGTAAATGACAATCAGCCAATTCCAAGTAGCAGTGGCTTGCCGGATGTGGATATTGAAATCTTACGTAGTCCAGACTTGCTGGCCAAAGAGATTAATCGGTTAGAGAAGCAGATGAAACAATTCTCCCGTGAGCTTAAGTTTGAGGATGCTGCAAAAGTACGTGACAAGGTGCTGGCGCTTCGGGCTTATATTGTTCAGTAAGTATATTTAAGTTAGGCTCAGTCATAGGGTTTTTATCATAAACGCCCTAAAATAAAAAAGGATAAAAGCTTGTCTTTTATCCTTTTTTGTTAGATTAAATGGTCATGTTTTGGACAAAATTAGGCCGCCATGGCATTTTTTAGACTGACCATAACCTGATCGCCATCAAGGCTGACTTCGTATGAGTCTAATTTTACGGTTTCATCATCTAAGCATTGTCCCGTGGCCAAATCAAATCGTTGCTTATAGATGGGTGAGGCGATATAGATGACCTCGTCTTCTGACACGCTACCATCTTCAAGCTCAGTCTTGACAACAGTGCCTCCAATGAGACCACGAGAGAGGACATTGGCATTACTAAAAGGGTCAAGATTATCAATGGCAAATAATTGATTGTCCTTGGTGCGAAAAATAGCCACTTGTTTGCCCTCTATGAGCGCACAAACGCCGCCTTCAGGGATAATATCGTTCAAAGTACAGATAAGTTGAATGGTCATAATGACGTCCTTTTTTAGTCGGGTGAGCGTAACAGTTGGATAAAAAGCTGGATAAAAAATAGTGGCTTGGGTGTAATTAGGATGATTAAACCACGGCCTCTACCGCTTCTTTTTCGAGCTCAGTCGCAGGGCGAATTTGTTCACGTTCAGTCACAAATACCACATTGTCATCACCTAGCTCGCTGTTAACAAAATGACGGAAGCGTTTTAACTTCTCTTTGTCAGTAATGGTTTCTTTCCATTCGCAGACATAATTATCAACCAACAACTGCATTTGATCTTCAAGCTCTTGAGCAATATCTAAGCTATCTTCGATAATAACTTGTTGTAAATACTCTAATCCGCCTTCTAAGCTTTCACGCCATTTTGAGGTGCGCTGTAACTTATCCGCGGTTTTGATGTAAAACATCGTGATACGGTCGATATATTTGATTAAGGTCTCAGTGTCTAAATCGGTGGCGAATAGCTCTCCATGACGAGGTACCATGCCACCATTACCGGCCACGTATAAATTCCAGCCATTTTCGGTAGCAATAACCCCAAAGTCTTTCGATTGGGCTTCGGCACACTCTCGGGTACAACCGGAAACACCCATTTTGATTTTATGCGGTGAGCGCACTCCCTTGTATCGGTTCTCTAAAGTTAAGGCTAAGCCGACGCTATCGGCGACACCATAACGACACCAGTTCTCACCAACACATGACTTAACAGTACGCAGTGATTTACCATAAGCATGGCCAGTTTCGAAGCCTGCCTCTACTAAGCACTCCCAAATATCAGGCAATTGTTCTAACCGTGCCCCAAATAAATCAACCCGTTGACCACCGGTAATTTTGGTATAAAGGTTAAAGTCTTTGGCCACTTGACCCAATACGATAAGTTTATCAGCGGTAATTTCGCCGCCAGCCACACGCGGCACAACAGAGTAGGTGCCATCCTTTTGGATATTGCCTAAGTAGTAATCGTTGGTTTCTTGCAGCGGCGCAAGCTCTGTTTTAAGGACATAGTCATTCCAACAAGACGATAAAATGGAAGCCACTGCAGGTTTGCAAATCTCACAACCACGGCCTGTGCCGTGCTGTGTTAATAAATCATCAAAGGTTTTGATGCCTTTAACACGTACTAAGCCATATAACTCTTGGCGAGAATAAGAAAAATGCTCACACAGATCATTATTGACCTCAAAGCCAAGGTCGGTTAATTGATAAGCCAGCACGTCTTTCACCATAGGGGCACAGCCGCCACAGCCTGTACCTGCTTTGGTGCAACTTTTGACATCTGCTAGTGAATAAGCCCCGTCTTCAACCGCACCACAAATGGCACCTTTAGATACATTAAAACAAGAGCAAATGGTGGCTGTATCAGGAAGGTTTTCAATGCCCATTGAGGGTTTTTCAACATTGGGTAAAATCAAGCTCTCTGGATGAGCGGGAAGGTCGATGTCATTTAAGAATAACTGCAATAAATTATTGTAGTCTTCGGTATCACCCACCATGACAGCGCCCAGCAGCTTTTTATTATCGCCACTGGTAACCAGCTTTTTATAGATGCCTTCATTGGGATTTTGATAAATGTAGCTTAGGCTGCCCTCAGTTGTGGCATGAGCATCGCCAATACTGCCCACATCAACACCCATTAATTTAAGCTTGGTGCTCATATCTGCGCCAGTAAAGGTTTGCTCAGTGTCACCCGCTATTTGAGCGGCACATATACTGGCCATGGCATAGCCAGGGGCGACCAGACCAAAGACTTTATTGTCCCAAACTGCACATTCACCGATAGCATAGATATCTTCATTATTGGTCTGACAATGATCATTGATTAAGATGCCACCACGGCCTCCTAAAGTGACTCCGCACTCAGGATTACTTCTCATAATGCCATCTTGCGGACGGATGCCGGCACTAAATAAGATTAAATCGGTATCTAGTTCGGTATCATCTGTAAACTTCATGGTTAAGAAAGTATCTTTTTCCAGATGCACCTCATTTTGACTGTCTTTTTGATGGATGTCATGGTGTAAGGAAACACTGCGGTTATGAACAATTTCTTTGGTATTTTTTCCCGTTAATACGGTGACGCCCAACGCTTCAATCTTCTTCTTTAGGATTTCACCACCAGCAGGGTCTAACTGAACACCCATCAACTGAGGGGCAAATTCAACCACGTAAGTATCAAGCCCCAAGGTTACCAATGCTTTGGCAGCCTCTAGCCCTAACAACCCGCCACCGACGACCACCCCTTTTTTAGCACTGGGTTTTTGGGCGGTTTCAAGAATATCATCCAAATCAGCAATGGTACGATAGACATGACAATGAGCATGATCACCACCTTCAATAGGGGGCACAAACGGGTATGAGCCGGTTGCTAAAACTAGCTTTTTATACTCAACACTTTCGCCGCCCTCTACGGTCAGGGTATGAGCCTCGCTGTTGATATCTACAATTTTCTTATTTAGATGCAGCTGAATCCCAGTGGCATCATAGTCAGCCATATCCACTAGGTTTAGCTTGGTGGCATCTTTATGTTCAAAATAGCTTGATAAGTAGACACGATCATAAGCTGGGCGATCTTCTTCAGCAAAGACATGAATGTCATAGGTTGTGTTTAAGCCAAGTTCAATGGCCTTCTCTACAAAGTGATGCCCCACCATGCCGTTACCGACCACAACAAGGTTAGGTTTGTTTTTTTGTTTACTATTTATATTACTCATATTTGCCTTAATCATGAATGTGTCCTTTAGTGGGTGTCTAGTAGCTATTTTTAATCACTTATTAAAGTGAAAGCCACTTAGTGCCTACCGTAATACATTCAATAATCATGCCAGAGCTGACACTTTATGAATTTAAAATACAAATCAAGTGAACAACATCTATAAGAGTGTGGGGAATAAGAGCGGTGTATGCGCACAGATGCACATGCTTTGGGGAATTAAATCAGTACCTGGCACAGAGCTTGCAACCAATTACATTAAGTAACTGTTAATTTGTTTTTTATTTTTATTTTATTTTGAATTAATAAATAAATTAATGTAAAGCCGTCTGCAACTAAAGCGTTAACTACAGACTATTCTTCATACAAGGAAGCAAAGCATGTCGTCCGCAACCCCTGTGCCACCTAGCAAGGAAAAACTCAATGTCTTATCCTTCGCTGGTAAAAATAAAATCCTTCATTTAGGTTGGATGGCATTTTTCCTCACTTTTTTTGTATGGTTTAACCATGCTCCTTTTCTCTCCGCGATTGGAGAGACCTTGGATCTAACCAAACAACAAGTTAAAACCTTACTTATTTTAAACGTGGCTTTAACCATTCCAGCACGAGTCATTATAGGAATGCTTACTGATAAGTTTGGGCCCAGAATCGTTTACACCTGCATTTTAGCGCTTGGTGCGATACCTTGTTTTACTTTCGCATTTGCTCAAGACTATACAACACTTGCCTTATCGCGCTTTATTCTAGGGTTCGTGGGGGCAGGCTTCGTCGTCGGGATTCGTCTCATCAGCGATTGGTTCCCTGCCAATGAGCTAGGTGCTGCAGAAGGTATCTATGGCGGCTGGGGTAACTTTGGTTCTGCCGCAGCAGCCATGTTATTACCGACAATAGCCATCGGTTTTGCTGCTTGGTTTGGCGGTGATGAAGGCTGGCGTTATGCGTGTGCCACATCTGGCGTCGTCATGGCTTTGTATAGCATATTATTTTATAAATTCGTACGCGATACCCCAAAAGGCTCAACCTATTTCAAACCAAAAAAATCTGGTGCCATGGCAGTAACCTCAAAGGGTGACTTCTGGTTAATGATGATTTTTAAATTGCCTATGTATTTGGCTCTAGCACTTCTAGCCTGGAAGCTGTCTCCCGCTGGCGTAAGCTTACTCAGCCAAAGCGCAGTAAACTTTATCTATATCGGTCTGGCTTTACTGTATGTTTATGAGTTTGTGAGTAGCTATCGCTTTAATAAAGAGGTATTCACCACCGAAGTACCAGAGTCACAGCGTTATGATTTTAAACAAGTAGGCGTGTTAAACATTCTTTATTTTGCAACCTTTGGTTCAGAACTGGCAGTGGTGTCCATGCTGCCCCTTTTCTACTTAGAAACCTTTGAGGTATCTGTGGTTGCTGCAGGTCTATTGGCGTCATCATATGCCTTTATGAACTTAATGTCTCGTCCTGGTGGTGGTTGGTTAAGTGATAGATTTGGTCGTAAAAGTACCTTACTTATTTTAACGGCAGGTCTGGCAGTGGGGTATTTCTTAATGGGTATTGTTGACTCAACTTGGCCCATTGCTTTAGCCCTTTTAATTACTATGTTCTGCTCATTCTTTGTGCAAGCGGGTGAAGGTGCTGTATTTGCGGTCATTCCTTTGATCAAACGCAGCATGACAGGGCAGTTTGCGGGTATGACCGGCGCTTATGGTAACGTAGGGTCAGTGGTTTATCTTACTGTACTAAGCCTAGTTTCTTATCAGACCTTCTTTATGGTTATCGCAGTCACCGCAGTGATTGGATTTTTGGCTTTATTCTTATTAAAAGAGCCTTCAGGTGTTATCGTAGAAGAGATGCCAGATGGCACCTTTGCTGAAATTAGTGTGACCTAATGGAGATATCTATTAGATTTTGAGTGGAAAATATCAGCTGATATCAAGTGAGAGCATTGATTTAAAACGTTAAGCTGTATTTTAATGAGATTTAAAATGAGGTATAAAGCCGGCGTATAGGTTTTATACCTCAACTTGCTTCTATAAGCCACTTGCTTCGATAGCTATCAGGTTAAATACGTGAGCGCTAAGCCTTAAATGAATGAGCAATAAATAAAAAACTTAGCAACATAAACACTAAATGCTCAAAACTTAATAAAGGATGACCAGTGGCTACCCTTAAGACAGTATCTGCCAAACCCTCTAGCGCCGCTTTAGACTGCGTTAACTCAATGTCTACTACTGCCAAACCTATCCATAAGATCAAAGCCCAAGCTGCTACCTGCACCACTGAGGGTAGGCCTAATCAATCCGCAGGATGGTGGTTTGATTTTTATAGCATGGCTGGGCGCAAGTTGGAAAATCAAGACAGTCTACTGATCAGTACGTGTTTATTAAATCATCTAGATGAAATCAAGCTGCAAAATAAAAATCAAGCGCACAAATTAAGCCTCAAGCCAGAGCATTTGCCTGTGCTGTGCGTATTGGCTGATGGGGTTAGTGCCTGTCAATTCCCTAAGCAAGCCAGCCGATTGGCGGTTGAGATCATGACTGACTATGTCATAAAAGGCCTAAATCATATTTACAATCAAGCGTTAGATGAAAAACAGCAGCTTAATCAACACCTATCCAAACAGATTTTTGATGACGAAAGTGTGGCTGGTATTATTAAGTCAGCCGTCATTAAAGCCAATGATTCAATGTATTTTTCACAGTCCTATCAACGTGTTGCACCATTATTGTCCACATTATCAGGGGTGTTGTGCATTGGTGATAGAGTGCATCTATTCCACACAGGCGATTCACGAATTTATCGTCTCAGTAAAGACAGTATGGTGGTTTTGAGCGAAGATCATCGCATTCATCATGGGCAGGACAAAGGTGCATTATCAGCAGCTCTTGGTGCAGATACCGGCGTAGATTTACAGCAAACGGTGTTTACCATGCACCAAAATGAATATTTGGTGTTGATGACAGATGGGGTTTATGAACATATTGACCCGATAGAGATGCAATTTGAGTTTAGTGCAGCGGCCACTCAATTAGAAAATACACCTAATTGGCATGACTTAAAGCATTGGCATTTAAGCCGTCAGCTTTGTCAACATGCGTATGCTGAAGGCAGCAATGATAATCTAAGTATCATTATGCTTGGCATGGGACTCGCATCAGCGATTAAGATTAACAGCAATACACAAGGGATGAATAATGACGGCGAAGTATTCATGGATGCCAGCAACAAAAAAAGTCATATACCCATTCAATATAAGTTACCAACTGGCCTGCGGGTTGGGGACAGTATCGACGGCTTTGAGGTAACCTCTATCATCGCTAGAACCGCCCGCAGTGAAGTGTATCTGGTAGAAGATAGCTTAGGTCATGAATATGTTTTAAAGTCACCCAGCCTAAGAGCTGTGGATGACGGAGAGTATCTGCGCAGCTTTTTAAAAGAGCGTAAAATTGGGCTGAGTTTATCAAAGCATCGGCGCGCTGGAGAAGCAGCTTACAATCAGACCAATCCCAACCTAATCCAACAAGTCATGCCGCCATTAAAGATGAAAGGTGCGACCACAACTTCTGTTGAAGTGACCACAACAGCCCTAGGTGGCTCAGCTCTTGGGGAGTCAGGATTATTACGTTACTATCCGGTACCTGCCAGCTCCATATATCTATATCATTTGACTGAGTACATAGAAGGGGAGAGCCTACGAGCGTTTATGGAGCGCAATGGTCCTTGTGATGTGTGGCAGACCCATGATTTGTTGACCAAAATTGGTATGGCTGTACGGGTCATGCACCGTAACTATCTATTGCATCAAGATATTAAACCCGAAAATATTTTATTGACCAAATCAGGCGCGGTGAAGCTGATTGACTTTGGGTCGGTCGCTTCTTCAATTCTTAAAGACAACACTAGACCTCCGGTAGGCGACCTGCATTATGCTGCACCAGAATATTACACAGATGCCCCTAAAGGGGTGCATTCAGATTTGTTTTCAATTGCTGTCATCGGCTTTGAGCTACTTACTGGTCATCGTCCCTTCACCTCACAAATGCTCATGTCAGCCTCTGCTGTCTTAGTGGTACCTGCCAATTTACTGCGTCAAAAACAAGTCCCAGCCACCAGTCAGCAAGCATTACTGCGTGCTCTTCATCGCAATACCAACGTTCGTCACCAAGCAATTGGTGAATTCTTACAAGATTTTAATCCAGATAACAGCGCCTCATTATCTGATCCTGAACCGCTTATCAAAAGAAACCCTTTATTGGTGTGGCATAGTATTTGCTTGTTACAAGGCATAGTTATCCTTTTTTTACTGATTAAATTCCTGCCTAGTCTCTAGTTCGATGCGTCTACATGAGCCATCTAAGCACTTAGGTTGAGAACATAATGGGTAATAATTATCTCAACTGCCGCTTAAGTGGCTAAGGTCTCTCATGCCAGCTCCCGAAACTGCCAGCCCCACGATACTCTCATCAGCCATAAATGCTCAGGAGCATAACGACTCAGCTAATGGTGTGGTTATTATCGGGGCCGGTATGGCAGGCAGTCGCTTAGCCATTAAATTAGCCACTGTTTGGCAGCAAAATGACAGTAACACGCACAGCAATGGCCATCACAGCAACAACACTCAGGAAAATAAAGCGCCTAAAATCACTTTAATTAGTAAAGAGTCTGAGGTGGGTTATAACCGTATCATGCTATCCCCAGTCTTGGCAGGCGAGACCTCATTTGAAGACACCTATTTGTATGATAAAGGGGACTATGAAAGACTAGGTATTCATGTTCTAGCGGCAGTGGGTGTCGATAAAATTGATACCAACAATCAACAGTTGTCCTTAGACAATGGTGACTGCCTCAGTTATGGCAAGCTGGTCATTGCGACGGGCTCAAGTGCTCGGGTTATTCCTTTTCCAAATCACCAAGCCAAAGGCGTTCACGTATTTCGGGACGTGGCAGATGTTGATTTGCTAAGTGAGTATGCCAAACAAGGTAAGACAGGCTTAGTGATTGGCGGCGGCGTGCTGGGCCTAGAGGCAGCTTGTGCCTTATCTTCGCAGGGGGCTGCTATGACGGTGATCCATGTCGATGATTATGTACTAAACCGTCAGTTAGACTTGCCGGCTGCACTGATGCTGCAAGAAGAGCTGGTCAGACGTGGTGTTGGGCTTGAGGTGTCTGCTGCATCGACCACCATTGAGGTAAACGATGCTGATGAAGTCGTGGGTCTAAGTCTAAAAGATGGCCGTACTTTGGCCGCTGATTTTATAGTCATGGCCGTCGGTATTATTCCGAATACTCAGTTGGCAGTTGATAGTGGTATTGAGGTGAATCGAGCCATAGTGGTAGATGAGAACATGCACACCTGTTGTCCGAACATCTATGCCATTGGCGAATGTGTCGAAATTAATGACGAGCTTTTTGGCATGGTATCGTCTGTCAATCAACACGTAGATAGCCTAATTCAAGTGCTAACGCACCCTGCGATAGAATCAAATTGGTCTCCTTTTGTCAGCGTACCATTGGCATTAAAACTTAAGGTCTCAGGCATTGCCGTATTCTCATCAGGTCAAATTGAATTTGATGACGAAGAGCTGGCTGTCGTAGAGCAGATTGTTTATAGACACATTGAGGATAATCAGTACCACTGCCTATTTGTGAAGGCGGACCATTTAATTGGGGCTGTGTTGTATGGAGAAACTGGCGATGGCACTTTTTATAGTAAGCTGATTAATGAGCAAATTGATATTTCAAGCGTTAAACAAGATTTGATATTTGGGGCAGCTTATTGTCAATCAAAGCTTGAAAATCAAGACAGTGATAATGCTGCCATCAGCCCAGTGAGCACAGGTGAACAGACGGCTGTCGCACAGCAAGAGACTGCCGCATTACAGACAATCGCCTGTGCCTAAAGAGTAGACGTTTTATACAAAAGATATCAAAGCAAAATAGTGAGAATATTATCAAAAACAGTCAAACCAATTTCGTTGAAGTGACCCCCAGTGTGAATAAGATTAAGACCTTATTTCTCGACAATGACGCCCATGTTGCGGCCGCTAGTCATGATTCTATACGCACGGTTCGCACGACTTGTCCTTACTGCGGCGTAGGCTGTGGGGTATTGGCCAGCGTAGATAACTCAACAGCTAAAGTCACGGTTAAAGGTGATCCACAGCATCCGGCCAATTTCGGTAAACTGTGCTCTAAGGGCAGCAATCTGGCTGAAACCTTGGGCGTAGAACGTCGCTTGACCCATCCTTATTATCAAGACAAACTGGCGGCTATGAATGACCTATCTCCCAGCCCATCCCTAACAACCTTATCGACATTAGTAGATAACGATACGGTAATAAAAGCCGTAGATTGGGAGACGGTGCTTGATGATGTGGCCCATCGTTTAAGCCGTACCATCACAGAACATGGCCCCCAAAGCGTAATGTTTTATGTGTCGGGGCAACTACTAACTGAGGATTATTATGTCGCCAATAAGCTAATGAAAGGCTTTATTGGGAGCAATAATATCGACTCAAATTCTAGATTGTGTATGTCATCGGCGGTGGCCGGGCATAAAAGAGCGTTCGGAGCGGATTTGGTTCCGGGCAGTTATACCGACTTTGAAGATTGTGATTTGTTGGTATTGGTAGGCTCTAATATGGCTTGGTGTCATCCCATATTATTTGGCCGATTTTTAAAAGCCAAACAAGAAAATCCTAATAAAAAGCTGGTGGTGATAGACCCTAGGCGCACAGACTCATGTGAGTTTGCAGATTTACACCTGCCTTTAGCACCGGGTACTGATACCCATTTATATAACGGTTTGCTTAAATACTTAACAGACAATGGCCATAAAGATGCCAGTTACGCCGCAAAGTGCGAAGGCTTAGAGGCAGCATTGGCTGCTGCTGAAGCTTGGACACTGCAAGCCGTGGCCAGTGCTACCAAGCTGACGGTCGAGCAAGTTGAACAGTTTTATCAGCTGGTTGCCGCCAACAGCAAGACCGTCTCTGCATTTAGTATGGGGGTGAACCAGTCCAGTAGTGGGACGGATAAGGTGAATGCCATAATCAATAGCCATTTATTAACGGGACGTGTTGGCAAGCCTGGTGCCGGTCCTTTTTCATTAACTGGTCAGCCCAATGCCATGGGCGGGCGTGAAGTAGGCGCCTTAGCTAATCTATTGGCGGGGCATTTAGAACTGGACAATGCTGAGCATCGCCAAGCGGTTGCTGAGTTTTGGCAGTCGCCTGAGTCGATTAAAGCCAATACCGGTATCAAAGCCTGTGATGCTGCCGATGCCATATTATCAGGTAACATAAAAGCCATTTGGATTGTGGCCACCAATCCAGTGGTAAGCTTGCCAGAAGCAGATAAATTTAAAAAAGCTTTGGCCGAGTGCGACCTAGTTATCGTCTCAGAGTGTTCAAAAGACAGTGATACCATACGCTGCGCAGATATAGTTTTGCCCGCGCAAGGATGGAGTGAAAAATCTGGGAGTGTGACCAATTCTGAACGCAGAATCTCTCGTCAACGCAGCCTTATGCCAGCTGTGGGTGAGTCAAAACCGGACTGGTGGATTTTTGCTCAAGTGGCAAAACGCATGGGATTTAAAGGGTTTGAATACAATGATCCTAGTGAGATTTTTTTGGAGCATGCCGCCTTAACCAGCTATCAACAGCATAACTATCCTCGTCAGCTGGATTTATTGGCCGAGATAGCCGCTCATGGCCAGCCTTATGACTCTATGCAGCCGCTACAATGGGGGGGAAAACATATTGATGTTGTCCATGCTAATTTTAAGCATAAAGCACCGAGTCTCATCGCCATTACACCGCCCAAACAAGCCGGTGCTGTTAATAAGTTTCTGTCCGCAGATGGTGTGCATATAGTGCCCAGTGATAATACCAGCCTTCCTTTGCGATTAATTACAGGCAGACTGCGTGATCAATGGCACACCATGACGCGAACAGCTTTAGCGCCTAAGTTGAACCAGCAGCAATCTGTACCTACGTTAACGCTCCATCCTAAGGACGCTAAAAATCTAGGCGTCCTTGATAATGACTTTGTCTGTATTGGTGCACAGACAGACTTTAAGACCCAAGTTTCAAAAGTAATGGCACAAGTTGCAGTCAGTGATGAGGTGCGTATGGGTGATGCCTTTATGCCCATGCACTGGAGTGATGCTTTTGCAAACTTGGCCAGAGTAGGGACGGTAATACCCACGAAAGTTGATCCTATATCGTCACAGCCTGAGCTGAAAAACTCAGCAATAATGGTCACACCCGTTAATATAACTGCTTTTGGCCGTATTTTAGTGCATTTAGATTGGCTAGAGGCTGTATTGGTGCAATTACGTCAACTGTCATCGCAACAAGATAAAGCAGGGATGCCAAAACTCATTTGGAGTATCAGTCGTCAACAAGACAGCGTGTTAATTCATTTAGCGACAGGTAGTGAGTCTATCGGCAGTGAGTGGTTAACCTTAGCGTATTGGCAAGATTTTGTAGCACGGATTGCTAAAAGTATCAAACATAAGCCTATGGCAGCTACAAACTCACTAAACAGCAGTATGATGATGAGTGAGTCTGATAAACAGTTACGCTTTGTGGTTCGTCAAAATGCAGATACAAAAAATCCTACTGTTGACACTGCTAAACAGCATTTAATCATGACGATTTATATCGCTCCTAAGCGAGAGCAACTGCCCAGTATTCATTGGTTAAACAGCTGTTTTGCAGATATGAGCAAAGTGCCTTCGGTTAAATGGTTGCTAGCAGGAAGGCCGGCAAGCGGTTATGTGGATCCAGGCCGTTTAGTCTGTGCGTGTATGGGGGTAGGCGAAAATACCATCATTGATGCCATTACCTCTCATGGGTGTAACGATGCCAGTGACGTTGGCAAATTATGTCAAGCGGGAACCAACTGTGGCTCATGTGTGGGCCAGATCAACGAGTTAATTAAAGCGCACAGCCCCATTAAAGAAGCAGCTTTGGCTTAAGGTTTTGCTTAAGGGGATTATAAGCGCTCTTAGCTTAGCGAGCGTATATCAATGAACCTGGCATGTTAGTTGCAGCATACTTAGTATGAGTCACACTACATTTTAAGATGCCAGGAGCATACCCAGCATGACCAAGGCAATACAGCTAGATCCTACCCTGTCACAATCTGCTTTAAAAAATAAGTTAACACACAGACCTGACGATGTCTCAAAGCCCGCAACAAAAGGTGCCGTATATTTGGTAGGGGCAGGGTCTGGTGATCCTGAATTACTGACTCTAAAAGCTTATCGTGTCATGCAGCAAGCGGATGTCGTTCTTTATGATAGCTTGGTATCACAGGACGTTTTAGACTTGTGTCATCCTAGCGCAACCAAGGTTTTTGTTGGTAAACGCTGTAATAATCATGCGATGCCACAAGCGGATATTAATCAGCTGTTAGTGCGTTATGCTCAAGCTGGTAATTGCGTGGTTCGTTTAAAAGGCGGCGATCCTTTTATCTTTGGCCGAGGCGGTGAAGAGTTGCAGGCTGTGGTTGATAATGGGGTGTATTTTGAGTCGATACCTGGGATTACCGCTGCTAGTGCTGCTGCGAGTAGTACGGGTATTCCCTTAACTCACAGACAATGTGCGCAGTCCGTCAAATTTGTGACGGCTTTTAAAAAAACCAATTGTCCAAATCAAGACTATAGTGAGATGCTAGAACCTTCTCAAACAGTCGTGCTGTATATGGGGTTGAATCGTCTGGCCGGACTTACGGAGGGCTTGATGCAAGCAGGGCGAGACGAACTGACACCGTTTGCCGTAGTCAGTCACGCAAGCTTACCGACGCAGCAAGTGTTAATTGGCACCTTACAAGATATCGCTTCAAAGCAAGCCATGGCCAAGCTACCGACACCGGCCTTACTGATTATGGGTGATGTGGTAAATTTATATCAACAGTTAAGCCACTTTAATTTGGCAGATCAACGAGCTCAAAGCAGGTTTATCACTGAGCACTATAAGGGGCACGGTCGTAAAGGCTTGGAAACGGGCAGTGATGAGACTGCGATTGAAGGCGACTTGGTGGTTTAATATAGGACAGGGATTAAAAACTAACGTTTAAAGAAAAAAACAGAGAAAAACAAAAGAGAGGCGTGTTGACGTCTCTCTTTTTTATTTCGGTTATAAGAGCAGTGCTGTATGACGCCTTATTTAGTCAGGTTGGTATAGCAAGTTTGTAAGGATTTGGCGACCACTTTTGTCACCAACTGCGCACGATAGGTAGGGTCTAAAGCGGCATTGGTCATATCAACCACAGTCACTTGCTGCGGGGCTTGCTCACTGACGCAGCCACAGATTTTGGTTTCAGCGGCTTGTTCTTGCTCAGGTGTCATTGCCACACGGGCCAAGCGCCAAGCGCTTTGTTTTTCAAGCTCGCTACGGCACTGAGCATCTACTGCGGATTTAAAAATATTCATGCCCACGTTGGTGGCTGTACCCACGGCATTGCCTGCATTGGTTGTGCTACCTGTACCTGTTGAAGCGCAGCCTGATAGTGCCAAAGTTGCCATCATAGCTGAAGCTGCCAGAATCTTTTTCATAGACCAAGTCCTTGAAGGTTATTAAAGTAAAATAGGCTACTTAAAAAAAGGCAGATTATCAATAGATAATCTGCCTTTTTGTGCCTGTTGTTGCAGAATCGATTTAAGCTTTATTTTTTAGCAGCGGATACACCATGTTTTCAGGTGAGATAATCTCATCAAGTGTGGACTGATCTAACAGTTTTTCTTCTAGTACTATGTTGTACACACTGCCGCCACTTTCTTGCGCCTTTTTGGCAATTCTTGTCGAAACTTCATATCCCAAATGCGGGTTAAGCGCTGTGACCAGACCAATATTGCTCAGCACTTGCTGACGACAATAATCTTCATTCATCTCAATACCATCGATACAGCGAGTCGCAAAGGTTTCACAGATATTACCCATCATAGATAGGCCGGTGAATAAGTTGAACGCCATCACAGGTTCAAACACGTTCAACTGCAATTGTCCCGCCTCTGATGCCATAGCAATGGTGTGGTCAATACCCATCACATGAAAACACGCTTGGTTGACCACTTCTGGAATGACAGGGTTAACCTTACCAGGCATGATAGAGCTACCAGGCTGCATTTGCGGAATGCGGTATTGTCCTAGGCCGGCGCGCGGTCCAGAAGATTGCAAGCGAATGTCATTGGCAATCTTTGATAACCGGGTAGCGAGTAGGCGCAAGTTACCTGATAGTGCGACATAGACACTGGTATCTTGGGTGGCTTGCACTAAGTCATCTGAGGTGTAATAGGGTTTACCCGTAAGCTGCCTTAGAACCTCAGCACAGGTTTCAGGATAATTAGATGGCGCATTAATGCCGGTACCGATGGCAGTGGCACCCATGTTAATCTCATACAACAGCTCCCGCACTTGCTCAATGCGTTTTTTTTCAGCCTTAATCATGGTGGCAAAGGCATTGAACTCTTGTCCCGCTGTCATTGGCACAGCATCTTGTAAGTGGGTGCGTCCCATCTTTAAGCGATCGCCTAAGGCTTGCTTTTTATTTAAGAAGCTCTCAAGCAGGATGTCCATCTTACCAAGTAAGCGTTCACAGTAGTGATCTAGTGCCAGTTTTAAGGCGGTGGGGTAGGAGTCGTTGGTCGATTGTGACAGGTTCACGTGGTTATTCGGATGTAAATACTGATACTCGCCTTTGTTGTGACCCATAATCTCTAACGCACGGTTGGCAATTACCTCATTAACGTTCATGTTGGTTGAGGTACCAGCCCCACCTTGGAACATATCAATAATAAATTGATCGTGGTATTTGTCTGCAATTAAGTCATCACAAGCGGCGCAGATGGCATCTTTAATTTTCTCATCCAATACGCCTACTTTATGGTTGGTAATGGCTGCCGCTTTTTTTACGGTAGCAAAGGCTCTGATAAATGGGGCAAATTGGTGCAAGCGCACACCGCTGATGGGGAAGTTTTCAAAGGCACGTAGGGTTTGAATGCCATAATAAGCATCAGCGGGAATATCACGATTGCCCAGAAGGTCGCTTTCTTGACGAGTAGAGACAGTCATACGTATATCATCCTAAAAAGAGGTCTTAAACAAGTTAAGCCTTATACCATAGCACAGTTAAAAAAATAATTAAGCTGAATAAAAGGTTTTGATTACCATGATAGATAAAGGTTATGTATCAATGGCTTATATAGAAAATAGATAACTTATAATTGGCTATGGCGACAGATTGTATGAGGCCAAATAGGAGCCGAATTAGGGACAAATAAACGCTAACACTTGACCTAAAAAGCTTTGGAATATAGCCAAATATTAGCTTAAAAGGTGTGCAAATAACCGTAGCAGCCCATTGACAGCAGCGATGCCTACCACCATGCTCACCAATAATTGACGACTGATGTGATATACCAGCAGCACCAATATTAATGCACCAATTTGTGCTAAAAGTAGGTGCAGCTCGCCACTGTGCAGCCCAGTTTTGGCTGAGATATCCTGATAAGATAAGCTGGTTAAAATCAGCAATACCATCACCGATAGCGGCAAGCTTTCATTGAGTCTATGCAGCCAAGGTGTGTCCAGCAGCCGTCTAGGAATTAATGCAGGCAGCGCCCGAGTGATAAAGGTCACCCCGGCCATCGCTAACGTGGCAAAAATCAGATAGCTACTGCTCATGGCCATCTCCTTTTTTATGGGTTATTCCGGGGGGATGCTGCGCTGCCCAAAATCCGCGTACTAAGATAAATAACATACACAGCGTAATGGCCATTAACAGTACCCAGCTGCTGGTAAATTGCGAGGCAATGATTAAAGATAAGATGGCAATGCCAATAGGAAAATAGCGTTTGATGCTTTGAAACTGTTCATAGGCCAAGATGGCAAATAAGCACACCAACGCAAAATCCAAATTGGGGATTAAGTCGCTTAGGGTGCCGCCGAGTATGAAGCCGATGCCACCTGCTACTACCCACCAGCTTTGGTTAAAAAGGCTAATAGGTAGCATTAAAGTCTTGCGCAAGGGTTGAGGCAAGCTGGTCATGACGGAGAAGGTCTCGTCGGTAAGCGCAAACAGACAGTAAGTCTTGGCCAGCTTGTTATCGGGCAAAGATTGTAATAGGGGCATGCCATAAAAGACGTGACGCAAATTAATGGCGGCAATGTTGGTGGCCATACTACCAATGGGCATACCGGCACTGAGCATAGGCAGGCAAGCATATTGAGCGGCACCGGCATAAAGCAGCACACTTAACATGATGGTGGCCCAAAAAGGAAGGCCTGCCACTTGAGCTAATACGCCAAAGGCTATCCCGGCAGGTAAGTACCCCATGGCGACAGGTATGCTTTTTTTGAATCCTTGTGCCCAATCATGTTGGGACTGGTGTTCGATAGATGAGGTGTTGGAATGAGAAGTCACAGGGCATCCTAATATTGACTATATTTTAAGCTTATGAAATCCAAGTAGCCTGTCCTTAATGGGCAAATTAACCTGCGCTTTTTGTTATAACAAAGCCGTTAATCGTCAAGCCTATATAAATTTTTTTTCAATTCTTATACACTTAGCTATAATAGTAGCTATATAGAAATATTTAGCAACAATTAACCTATTATTTTTTGTTATGAGTGCCTTGTTTTTTTATAGCCGCTTATTTTTGCCTACGCCATTTAACTGTTGTATTTTTGATATTTGAGTGATTTATTACCACGATTACTCTTTTGCCCGTAATGACACATTTGGGCTTACATTTATAAGGAGATTTTATGTCCGATCCGAATATTACGCCCAAAGGGCCCAACGATGCCTTAGATGGGCATCTGCCCCATGATGGCAATGAGTATCTATTTACCGATACCTTTCCTAAAGGCACCGTAAAGGGACTGGTTATCACAGCGATTGCTGCTCTTATTAGCGTGATGCTATTTAATGTATTGCCTTTTGAAGCCAACGTTAATAAGGGTCTGAGCCTATTGGTATTTATTGGTATTTTATGGTTAACCGAAGCGCTGCATGTGACCATCACAGCCATTTTAGTAGTGATCGTTGGGGTCGCCATTGGTATTCCTGAGTTTGATACCAAAACTGCTTTATCAAGCTTTGCTAATCCCACCATTTATCTGTTCTTTGGTGGCTTTGCATTGGCTGCGGCACTGCATGTACAAAAGCTGGATGAAAAAATTGCTTTGGGTTTAATCTCAATGTCTGGTGGGCGTTTAGGCAACGCAGTAGTGCTTATATTCATTGCCACAGCGATGCTATCTATGTGGATTTCAAATACCGCAACTGCGGCGATGATGTTACCGCTGGCCATTGGTATGCTATCCCAAGTGGATCGTCAAAAAGACCGTGGCACCTTCGTGTTTGTCCTGTTAGGTATCGCTTATTCGGCAAGTTTGGGTGGTCTAGGAACCATTGTGGGGTCACCGCCGAACGCCATTGCGGCCAAAGCTTTAGACATCTCTTTTGTAGATTGGATGAAGTTTGGTTTACCCATTACCTTTATTTTGACGCCTCTGTTATTGGGCGCTATGTATCTGGTGTTAAAGCCCAATCTTAATGTGCGTATCAGTAGCGTAGATCAGCCTGATATTCCTTGGACTAAGCCTAGAGTCATTACTATTATTGTATTCTTAGTCACCGCTTTATCATGGATATTTGGTAATAAGTTAGGTGAGATGCTAGATATTAGTGACATGGATTCTATTATTGCCTTGTCGGCAGCGGTGGCTGTGGTCAGCTTAGGGTTGGTATCTTGGAAACAAGTATCCGATAATACCGACTGGGGCGTGCTCATGCTATTTGGGGGCGGTATTGCGTTATCTAACGTTTTAAAAACCTCAGGCGCCTCACTAGTCATGGGGGAAACCGTCGCACAGGCACTAATGACCACACCTTTATTCCTAGTGCTGCTGGCGGTTTCTGCCTTTATTATCTTTTTAACGGAGTTTGCTTCGAACACCGCTTCGGCGGCACTACTGGTCCCTGTGTTTGTGGCCATTGCTGAGCAAATGGGTCTGCCAAAAGAAGTGCTCGTCCTTATTATCGGTATTGGTGCCTCGTGTGCCTTTATGTTGCCTGTTGCCACACCGCCAAACGCCATTGTATTTGGTACCGGCCTGATCAAGCAATCTGAGATGGTGCGGGTTGGTCTGGTTTTAAATATCGTTGCCTCTATTGTCGTGGCCTGCTGGGCCTACTTCTTCTTAATGTAAGGCCTGTTAACAAGAAGATTATTGTCATTAGATAACAAAAATCCCCGCTCATTGAGCGGGGATTTTGGTGTTAGTAAAACTGGCTTGTCACTAAGTGACACACTAGCTTAGTCTAGACAGTGAGTTAGCCTAAGAAAGCGTTATACATCCAAACCAGTTTTTCTTGCTGCTGTACATACTCATCCACTAAATCAGCGGTACCTTGGTCTTCAGCTTCTTCTGCTACTGCAGATACTTGGCGCTGCTCTTCAATAAGCTCTTGTAAACCACTTACCAGACCTTTAACGCATTCTTTGCCGTTAAAGACGTTTTTGTGCTCTTTGATGCTGCTGTGCTGAGCAAAGTCGCTATAGGCATGTAGTGGCGTGCCGCCTAGAGTTAATACACGTTCAGCGATTTCGTCGATTTGAAGTTGTAAGCTGGTATATAGCTCTTCAAATTTTTGATGTAGTGAGAAGAAGTGCTCGCCTTTTACGTTCCAGTGGTAGCCACGCACATTAATATAAAATACATGGTAGCTTGACAATAGATTGTTTAGTTTATCGATGACAGCTGACATGTCTTTTTTTTCTAGGCCGATTTGATTGGTAGTCATAGTTATTATCCTTTTTTTTGTGAGTGTTAAGTGATTAAATTTTAATTGTTGAAAGACTGCTCTAAGCTATCTCAGCTTTGAGGTGACTTTCTATAAACGACTTGCTATAAACAACGACAGCGAAGTCCAAATGAAAGAGGCTAGAAGCGCTCCTATTCCGTACTGTTAATAGTAGCAAAGTTAACTGTATTAGTTAAATGAAACGTTTTAATAGTGTTGATAGGTTTTATAAAACTATAGCGGTGTGGTGTTATATCCTTAATAGTTATAGTGAATAAACGTTTATAGCATAATCAAAAATCTAGATTAAGTTAAGGGTTTTTTACAAATATAAACTTAGGCATGACCTAAAAAATGAACCAGGCAATGCGCTATAAATGGCTGCTAAAAATGGCAATAAAAAAGGCAGCCAGAAGGCCGCCTTAAGGCATTAATTAGTCCATGACCAATAGAGGCTAATTAAGCTATGATTAACGATAATAGACGTTATCTGCTGTTGCTACTGCTGACCTAAAGCCACAGGATTTAACCCTTTTTGAGGAATTACTTCTAGTAGGTGCGTGCGCACAGTGTCAATCGGGAACTTTTGTGCTTGCAGACGTTTTGGGATAATCTGACTGCCTTGCTGCCCCTGCATTTCAAATAACATAAAGATATAATCATCCGTCTCCTCCCAGCTCTTGACAGCACTCCAAGGAATGACAGCTTGCTGAGTGGATGCTGCACGCATTTGCATGCCGCGCATTGCCTTTGACATATTGGGCTGAATACCGGCATTAGGTGCTGGCATTGCCATAACCAGACCGTGTTTTTGCACGCCCAATTTTAACTGCTTCATTTCCTCTGGCATTTCTTGTTCGGCCATTTGTTTTTCAAACTCGCGTTTGACATACCATTTCATACCGACAGTGCGCACCAGCAGATATACCACGACCAGTACTAACATCAGATAGAAGATAAATGTTGAGTAGCCTTTTACAAAAACCAAGCCGGCAACGGCTGCGATGACCACCAGTGCCATCACAATCCACTCTTTGAGTTTGATGCTATTTAGGCCAAATGAGGGATTACTTTTTTCAAACAACTCAAATTGTGCTTGTTGAAATTCATCTTCAGTCAAATTAATGTCAACAGGTTGCAGCGTGTAAGGGTAGAGAGCCATATAATTACTCGAATAGGATGTTAATTGGGCAAAATAATAATAAAAGGAGTATGACTTTTTTTAGACCAAAGCCTAGCTGTCATAGATACCCTGCTATCTTACCGAAAACTGGGGGCAATTGAAACTTTTAACCCAAGCTGTGCTTGTAATTTTTATTCAAAGATTAAGTACGTAATCGGCGGATTTAAGTACTCAAAAAATAGCCTAAGACGAAAAGAGGGATGTTTTAGATTGAAGCGTGGTCAAAATCAGTGGGCGAAAAATAGGCTAGGGTGGGTCAAAAAAAACCAAAAAAGCAGATTTTTATCGGTTAATTGGGTGCATAGAGCGCTTTAAACGTGGTCAAAAATGCTCGGTCTTGGTATGATAGTCACCTTACTCTCTTAATCTCCTAAAAAAGGTGTTGCATGATTGATCCTAAGTTATTACGCCAAGATTTAACTGAGCTAAAACAGAAGCTTGCCAAGCGTGGCTATGAGCTGGATGTGGATTTTTGGCAACAGATGGAGTCGCAGCGCAAATCGCTTCAGGTGATCACCGAAGACTTACAGGCCAAGCGTAATGCTGGGGCTAAGCAAGTGGGTGTGCTCAAGAAAAATGGGGAAGATGCCACTGAGCTACTGGCTGAGATGCAAAATATCAGCAGCGAGATGAAACAGGCTGAAGAGTCGCTAAAAGCGCTACAAGACAAGATTAATCAAGCGGCATTACAAATCCCAAATATTCCAGCCGATGACGTGCCAGAGGGCAGCTCTGAAGAGGATAACGTTGAAGTGCGTAAATGGGGCACGCCGCGTCAGTTCGACTTTAAGGTCCAAGAACACAGCGACTTAGGCGAGGCTTTGGGTCAATTAGACTTCGCTGCTGCTGCTAAGCTAACGGGTAGCCGCTTTAGCGTATTAAAGGGTCAATTGGCACAATTACACCGCGCCCTTATCCAGTTTATGCTCAACACGCATACCGTAAAATACGGTTATACCGAGTGTTATGTCCCATATATCGTCAACTCAGATAGCTTAGAGGGTACTGGCCAGCTGCCAAAATTTGAAGAAGATTTATTTAAGCTGACCAACCACACCAACAATGAGGCAATGGGATTTTATCTGATCCCAACCGCTGAAGTGCCTATGACCAACTTGGTACGTGGTGAGCGTCTAGATGCCAGTGAGCTGCCGCTAAAATTTACCGCACATACCCCTTGCTTTAGAAGTGAGGCCGGCTCGCATGGTCGTGACACCCGTGGCCTTATCCGTCAGCATCAGTTTGAAAAGGTGGAGATGGTCAATATCGCTACCGCTGCACAATCTGATGAGCTGCTTGAGCAAATGACTGGCCAAGCTGAGTATATCTTGCAGCAATTACAGCTGCCGTATCGGGTGGTTAAGTTGTGTACTGGCGATATGGGGTTTAGCGCCCTGCGTACTTATGACATCGAAGTGTGGGTACCTAGCCAAGATACTTACCGTGAAATCTCAAGCTGTTCAAACTGTGGTGACTTCCAAGCCCGCCGCATGGGTACCCGTGTAAAAGAAGGCAAAAAAACTGAACTTGTACACACCCTAAATGGCTCTGGGCTTGCTGTGGGCCGCACCTTATTGGCGATTATGGAAAACCATCAAAACGCGGATGGCAGCATCACCATTCCAGAAGTACTGCGTCCTTATATGGGCGGTGCTGAGATTATTTCAGCCTAAGACAACTTTATTGGTATAATTTGAGACATCCTGCCATTCATAGGAGTGACAGGATGCTAAGTCGTTTGTTTTTTTATTGCTTATTTTTAGTCGTTTTTCCTCTCACTATTAACCTTTCGTTTTAATAGACCACCAAAACCTAGGATTTTTTATGTCAACACCTATATCTGAACGCAAACTAGCTAACGCCATTCGTGTGCTTTCTTTTGATGCGGTTCAAAAAGCCAACTCAGGGCATCCGGGCGCACCGATGGGCATGGCAGATATTGCAGAAGTATTGTGGCGTAAATTTTTAAAGCACAACCCAACCGATCCAAATTGGCCAAACCGTGACCGCTTCGTGTTATCAAATGGTCATGGCTCAATGTTGATTTACTCGCTACTGCATTTAACGGGTTATGACGTTAGCATTGATGATTTAAAAAACTTCCGTCAGTTGCATTCAAAAACCCCAGGTCACCCAGAGTTTGGCTATACGCCAGGTGTTGAAACCACGACCGGTCCATTGGGTCAAGGTATTGCCAATGCTGTGGGCTTTGCTATTGCCGAAAAAACATTGGCCGCTCAGTTCAACCGTGACGGTCACAACATCATTGATCACCACACCTATGCGTTCTTAGGCGATGGCTGTCTGATGGAAGGCATTAGCCATGAAGTGGCCTCACTTGCTGGCACTTTGGGCTTGGGCAAGTTGGTATTCTTCTATGATGACAACGGCATCTCAATTGATGGTAACGTAGAAGGCTGGTTCACTGACGATACGCAAATGCGCTTTGAAAGCTATGGCTGGCAAGTGATTAAGGTTGATGGCCATGACGCGGATGCTATTACCAAAGCCACGGAACAAGCGATTGCTGAAACCAGTAAACCCAGCTTAATCATATGTAAAACCATTATTGGTGTGGGTAGCCCCAACAAACAAGGCAAAGCTTCAAGCCATGGCGCGCCACTGGGCGATGATGAAATCGTATTGGCTCGTGGTGAGCTTGCTTGGGTACACGCTCCTTTTGAAATCGATGAAGAAGTGTATCAAGCTTGGGATGCTAAAGCCAAAGGTGAGGCTCAGCAGAAAAACTGGGAAGCGGATTTTGAAGCCTATAAAAAAGCCTATCCAGAGCTTGCTGAGGAGCTACAACGTCGTCTAAGCGGTGACTTGCCAAGTGACTTTGAGCAAAAAGCCAAAGCATACATCCAGCAGTGCCAAGATCAGGGTGAAAACGTCGCCAGCCGTAAAGCCAGCTTCAATGCTATTAATGCTTTCCAGCCACTACTGCCAGAGATTATGGGGGGGTCAGCAGACTTAGCAGGGTCTAACTTGACTTTGTTCAAAGATGCTAAAGGTATTGAAACTGATGCTGATGGTAACTACATCTATTACGGCGTTCGTGAATTTGGTATGACCGCGATTGCTAACGGTATTGCGTTACACGGCGGCTTTATTCCTTACGTTGCTACTTTCTTAATGTTTATGGAATATGCCCGCAATGCGGTACGTATGGGCGCGTTAATGAAACAGCGTGTTATCCATGTGTATACGCATGACTCAATCGGTCTGGGTGAAGATGGTCCTACGCATCAGCCTGTGGAGCAGTTGACCAGCCTACGCACCACACCAAATCTGCATACATGGCGCCCTTGTGATACCGCAGAATCGGCCACAGCCTGGGCAGAAGCACTAAAAGCCAAGAACAACCCATCTGCGCTGATCTTTAGCCGCCAAAACTTGCCGCACCAAGCACGCGATAGCGAGCAAGTGGCCAATATTGCTAAAGGGGGTTACGTGCTGGCCAAAGAGCAGTCTGAGCTTCAGGCCATTATCATTGCGACAGGCTCAGAGGTGAGCTTAGCGATGGACGCATACCAGACATTAACGGCAAACGGTGTGGGTGTGCGCGTGGTGTCTATGCCTTGTGCTGAAGTATTCACTGCGCAAGACAGCGACTATCGTGAGGCAGTATTACCATCAAGCATTCGTGCTCGCGTTGCGGTAGAAGCTGCACACGTGGACTATTGGTTTAAGTTTGTGGGTCTTGATGGTAAAGTGATTGGCATGACCACTTATGGTGAGTCAGCCCCTGCAGGTGAGCTGTACAAAGAGTTCGGTATCACTACTGAAGCTGTGGTAGAGGCGGTAAACAGCTTAGTTAAATAAGCTTTTACTGACTGAATAAAAAAGAGTTGTCAGACATATCTGGCAACTCTTTTTTTATGTTTATTCTCTTTTCTTGACATCAATAAGGTAAAACCCTTTTGTTTACAATGACTCAATCTGTTTGGCCAAAGCCTGTAGGTGCGGCACAATATAACTGATATAGCTGTCGGCCTCCCACAGTGCCCTTGGAACACTGGCATTTAAGGCGTGAGTGTATTTACCCTGAATGCTGTCGTATAGCGGCATTGCCACTGCCAAGATATCGGGTGAATACTCCCCATCGGACAAGCTGTAGCCGTGCTGGTGATAAAAATCAGCTGCCTGATTAAGCCTATTTATTGCCACAAGCTGTTGCTCAGAGTCATCAGCATAGGGCAGAGTATCTATCACTTGCTGCTGCATAGATGGCGTCATCGCAGCATAATAAGCCCGCCCTAAAGCCGTCTTCTCAAGTGGCACCGTTGACCCCACTGACAGATTCACCGCCAATCGTGCTGGACTACGATAACACGCCACATAACGCATCTCGCCCTCATCTTCGGTCGCAATATTGACCGACACCTGATGAGTGAGTGCAAACTCTCGCAGTAACGGCATCGCCTCTTCAACGATATCTTGCCTTTGCCAGACACTGCTGCTTAATTTGAGCAGGTTTTTGCCAAGCTTATAGCTGTCATTGCTATTGCGCTTGATAAAGTTTAACTGCTGCAACGTATGCAATAGGCGGCTGACAGTGGCTTTAGGCAAAGCGGTCTTATCACACAGCCTCTGATGGGTCAGCTCTTGCTCATCTTCAAAGGCACTTAGCAACAGCAGTCCTCGTCCAAGTGCTGTAATAAAGGCCTTGTCATCCGTTATTTTGGCATGCTCTAAACTGCGGCTGAGGCTGTCAAGTAGACCAATATTTGCTGATGGTTTTAGGGTCGGCAAAGATGCCATGTCTTTATTAGATACTGTTTCTTTATAAAAGCGTGGGTCATGATCGCTGCCAGACTGATCTGAGGCAGCAGCTATACTTAAGCCATTTGGTTGCTTTTTGGGGTGTGTCATAAGGTAGTCATCGCCGCTTATATTTGTTTTAAATAGCAGTTTAAATAGCATTTAAACCATTGATAATAAAACACATAATTAGTTGTTTAGTCGATGGCTGTCAAAACTGCTTTACTTACTTAATCAATTCTGTTTTAATTAATCCATTAAATGAAACACAGTTTCACTATGCGGAACATATTAAGTTTAGCAGCTTTAAGTAAAGTAATCTAGCTTTTTTATTTCGCACTCTTAATAAGCCCATTTATATAAATGACAGTTGATAAAAACAAGGAGTTCGTTATGTCAAGTAATGCCCACGCCACCCACAGACCTACTTTTGAATGGTCAGATCCTTTTTTATTACATGACCAACTCACAGAAGAAGAGCAGATGGTGCAAAGATCGGCGCATGATTTTTGTCAAAGCGAGCTTATGCCAGGAATTTTACAGGCCAACCGTCATGAGAGTTTTGACCGCAATATCATGCGTCAAATGGGCGAGCTGGGTCTGCTTGGCGTTACCATTGACGGGTATGGTTGTGCCGGATTATCGAGTGTGGCTTATGGTGTTATTGCCAAGGAAGTAGAGGCAGTCGACTCAGGCTACCGCTCCGCTATGAGTGTGCAGTCAAGCCTAGTGATGCATCCCATCTGGGCATACGGCACAGAGGCACAAAAAGAAAAGTACCTGCCCAAACTGGCAACAGGTGAGTATGTGGGCTGCTTTGGCTTAACCGAACCTGACGCTGGCTCAGATCCTGGCTCAATGAAAACTCGTGCCAAAAAAGTAGATGGTGGCTATCAACTTAAAGGCAGCAAAATGTGGATTACCAACAGTCCGATTGCCGATGTCTTCGTGGTATGGGCCAAAGATGATGAGGGTGAAATCCGCGGCTTTGTATTAGAAAAAGGCATGAAAGGCTTATCAGCACCTAAAATTGAAGGCAAATTCTCGCTGCGCGCCTCTATCACTGGTGAAATCGTGATGGATGATGTGTTTGTCCCTGAAGAAAATGCTTTTCCAGACATTCGTGGTCTAAAAGGGCCCTTTGGTTGCCTAAACAAAGCACGTTATGGCATTGCTTGGGGCTCAATGGGCGCAGCTGAGTTTTGCTGGAAAGCGGCCCGCCAATATACCCTAGATCGCAAACAGTTTAACCGTCCTTTAGCCGCCACTCAATTGGTACAGCTAAAGCTTGCCGATATGCAAACTGAAATTGCTCTAGGCTTACAAGCTGCGCTGCGAGTAGGGCGCTTGATGGATGAGCACAATGCGGCGCCTGAGATGATTTCTCTGATTAAGCGCAACAACTGTGGTAAGGCGCTCAATATTGCTCGTGTGGCACGTGATATGCACGGCGGTAATGGCATCAGTGATGAATTCCATGTGATTCGCCATGTTATGAACTTAGAGGCCGTGAATACTTATGAAGGCACTCATGACGTACATGCCCTTATTCTAGGCCGTGCTCAGACGGGTATTCAAGCTTTTGGTTAGATAGTTTTATAGCAGTAGACATGGAAGGCAATGGCCGCCATAAGCAGGGTTTTGTTTCGGCTGTCATTAGCGGAGCACTCTCCACTTAGGGCGGCTTTTTTTATCGCCAAAACAGAGATAAGGGATGATATGTTACATAATGAATCAACTGAGTCAGGACGCACAGAGCAAAACATACAGGCCTTAAGCGGTATTAAGGTTTTGGATTTATCTCGAGTGCTGGCAGGGCCGTCTAGTACCCAAATTCTTGCAGACTTAGGTGCTGAGGTTATCAAGGTAGAGCGCCCTGTGGTTGGGGATGAAACTCGGCACTGGAATCCGCCAAGCTTCACTGATGAGCAGACAGGGGAGCAGACCGCCGCCTACTTTGCCACTGTCAACCGCAATAAGAAGTCAATCACCGTGGACATCACCACAGCAGAGGGACAGCGGCTGATTAAAGCGCTGGCAAAAGACAGTGATGTGCTGGTGGAGAACTTCAAAGTGGGTGGGTTAAAAAAATACGGGCTAGATTATGAGTCATTAAAAGCGCTCAATCATCGACTGATTTATGCCTCCTTGACCGGTTTTGGGCAGACAGGGCCTGAGGCACATAAACCTGGATATGACTATATCATTCAAGGCTTATCAGGGCTGATGAGCATCACAGGCCCAAGCGATGGAGAGCCGCACAAAGTGGGCGTGGCTGTGGTGGATTTGTTCGCAGGCTTGCAGCTGACTGTGGGCATTCAAGCAGCGCTTTTGGCGCGCGCCAATACAGGTGAAGGACAGCATGTAGATGTCGCCTTGCTCGATAGTGCCATTGCGATGCTGGCCAATATCGGTATGAATCACTTGGCTTCAGGTAAGACGCCGCCTAGATTGGGAAATGCCCATCCTAATATTACCCCTTATCAAGTATATGCTACCGCTGATGACAGTCACTTTATCTTGGCGTGCGGTAATGACAGCCAATTTGCCAAAGTGTGTGATGTCATTGGAATAGCGCTGCATGAAGACCACCGATATAGCACTAACCCTGCTCGAGTGCAAAACCGCGAAAGCTTACAGCAAGTACTCACAGCGGTATTTAAGACCAAAACCCGTGAGCAGTGGCTACAGCTGCTGCAGCAAGCCGGCGTGCCTTGCGGTCCTATTCATAATGTCACTGAGGCACTGGCAATGCCGCAGGTGCAGGCTCGCGATATGATTGTCAGCTTTGAGGGTAGTCCGGTGCGCGCTTTAGGCAGTCCGATAAAGCTCTCTGGGACGCCGGTGAGCTACCATAGTGCTCCGCCGGCGCTAGGCGCAGATACTGAGGCGGTATTACATAGCATGGGACTTAGCGATGAGAAGATACAGCAGCTGCGGGCTCAGAATATTGTGTAGACAAAGTATCTGCGTCCATGCCTGTCAACACATAAGCATTGGCTATTGGCGCAATGAATTAGTGGCTGCTGACGCCAAGGCGCTGGGAGATGTCTTTGGCCAAGGCCAGTAAGGCTTGGCTGACGCCCTCGCGCTGTTTTTCATACTCCTCTTTAACGAAGCTGATGGCCATACCAGCAATCGGCTGTCCTTCCGTATCGACCACACAGGTTCCCAGACAATACATACCCTCTCGCAGCTGACCATCATCAAGTGAGATGCCGGTATCACGCACCTGCTGCAACTCTTTAAGTAGGACATCCAATTGCTGCACACTTCTTGAGGTATATGGCGCCGGCATCTGCTGCTCAAACAGCTGAGTTATGGTGCTATTGTCATAAGTGGATAACATGGCTTTGCCAGTGGCAGAAAAAGGCGCAGGCACTCGCACCCCTGAGCGAAAGGTAAAACCTAATGGGGCGGGCGACTCATGGCAGGCTAAAAACACCACCTCCTTGCCATCAATCTTCGATAAGGTCACCGTGTGCTGCAATAGCGTGGGGTGATTGACAATGACCTCGTGAAAGACATCAATAATACTGTGCTGCTTTTCATACTTGCCAGCCCAGTACAACAGATAAGACCCCAAATGAAAACGGTTGTCACGGTCTTTAAACACCAAATGCTTGGCCAATAGACTTTGCAAGATATTGTGGGTGCTACTTTTGGGAAGTGACAATTGCGACGCGATTTCAGCTGAGGTAAGTGGGTAATTGGCTTCTGTAATCAGATCCAAAATAAGGCACATTTTATCTATGGCAGGTACCCTAACAGAGGGCTTAGAGGTATTGTCTTTCAAGTCGAATTTTCCTATTTAATACTCAAGTAATCCAAGCTTACTTGGCTCAATGAGCGGGATGACAATATGTCATTGAATGTGTGTAACGATGAGTCGTTATTTAATTTGAAAGGGATACGGATGGCAATAACTCACCAATAAAAATAGGGCTAATTATATGTAATTTTTGGTTGCAATTTAAAGGAAACTAAACCTATAATAAACCATCCTGTATATGAAATACAAATTCAATATACTGAACCAAGAAGAGTAGGGAAATTCTCATACACTGTGTCTTGAAGGCACAGGTATTCACTTGATGAAATAGATATTTAATTAAGTAGCCAGTTTGCCCTCACAAGCATCTAGCTTGGCTACCCAAAGCGACAAGGAAGGTCTTTATGTTAAGTTTAAAAAATCCTGCATTATTAAAATCACATTGTCTACTGGGCGAAGGCTGGGTAGATGCCCAAGATGGTAGCCAAATTGCGGTTACCAATCCCTTTAATAACCAACAAATCGGCACTGTGCCAAGTCTAACTCAAGCTCAAGTTGAGCAAGCTGTCACTGATGCTGAAGCTGCTCAAGTGGCTTGGGCTGCTCTTACCGCAGCTGAGCGGGGCAAGTTATTACATAAATGGGCCGATCTGATTGATGACAATCATGAGGATTTGGCGGTTTTAATGACCGCTGAGCAGGGTAAGCCCTTAAAAGAGTCTCGTGGCGAGATTACCTATGCCAACAGCTTTATTCGCTGGTTTGCTGAAGAAGGCAAGCGTGTGTATGGCGATGTCATTCCCTCTACCAAAAGCACTCAGCGTATTACGGTTCTAAAGCAGCCGGTGGGTGTCTGCGCAGCCATCACGCCTTGGAACTTCCCCTCAGCCATGATTACCCGCAAAGCGGCACCTGCCTTAGCGGCCGGCTGTACCATGATTGTCAAGCCTGCCACTGAGACCCCGTTATCTGCACTGGCATTAGGCGAGCTTGCGCTGCAAGCGGGTATTCCAAAAGGTGTGCTACAAATTGTCACTGGCAAGTCCTCTGTTGTGGGCGGGGTATTAACGCAAGACCACCGCGTGCACAAATTGTCTTTTACCGGCTCAACAGAGGTGGGCCGTACCTTAATGGCACAATGTGCGCCCACCATCAAAAAGCTGTCTTTGGAGCTGGGCGGTAACGCACCCTTTATCGTCTTTGATGATGCCGATCTTGAAAAAGCGGCCGATGGCTTAATCGCAGCCAAATACCGCAATGCCGGTCAGACCTGTGTCTGTGCCAACCGCATTTATGTACAAGACAGTATCAAAGAGCAGTTTTTGGCCATTTATCTACAAAAAGTCGCCCAGTTATCGATAGGTGATGGTCTAAAAGAGGGGGTAGATATCGGTCCTTTAATCAACCAAGGCGCCCTAGATAAGGTCACCGCTTTATTACAAGATGCGTTAGATAAAGGCGCAAGCTTACTGGCTGGGGGTGATGTGAATGACATCTCACCCTTGACCATGAACCCGACGGTAATTAGTGACATCACAGCAGATATGGACATTGCTCACGAAGAGATTTTTGGGCCAATCAGTACCATCTTTACTTTCAGTGATGAAGCAGAAGTTATCAAGCATGCCAATGACACTATTTATGGCTTGGCTGCCTATTTTTATAGCAATGACCTGGCCCGTTCATGGCGCGTCTGTGAAGGGCTAGATTATGGCATGGTGGGCCAAAACACAGGCATCTTATCGACAGAGGTTGCACCCTTTGGTGGCGTCAAGCAATCTGGATTTGGCCGTGAAGGCTCTAAATACGGCATAGATGAATATGTCGTCACTAAATACTGGGCCCAAGAGCTGGGCTAACTATCTTTGATTTAAAAAACGGTCAACTATTGATCATAACAGGGGATACCTCCCCAGCTACAAGTTGGTAACCTAAGTGGGATAATCCACTTAATATTTTCCCAAATGCACAGGCATTAAATTTGATACAAAGGATGTAGATATGAGCAAGCTAACCAATCAGTCATTACTAGAGCGCCGCACTAAAGTATTACCTAAAGGCTTAGGCGTGGCTTTCCCAGTCTTTGCCGAGACGGCCAAAAATTCAGAGGTATGGGATGTTGAAGGCAATCGTTATATCGACTTTATCGGTGGTATATCGGTACTAAACACTGGCCATAATCATCCAAAAATCACTGAGCGTGTGCGTGAGCAGTTGGATAAATTCACTCATACCGCTGCCCAAATCATGAACTATGAAAGCTATGTGAGTCTGGCTGAGAAGTTGTGTGAACTTGCCCCTATCAGCGGTGATAAAAAGGCTGTGTTTTTTACCACGGGCGCTGAAGCGGTTGAGAACACCATGAAAATTGCCCGTGCACACACCGGTCGTCACGGCGTTATCTCCTTTGTCGGTGGCTGGCATGGCCGCACTCATATGTGTATGGGGCTTACCGGTAAGGTGGTACCTTACAAAAACAACTTTGGTCCTATGCCAGCCTCCATTCACCATGCGTTATTTCCAGCACCTGAGCTTGGAGTGACAGAGGCACAAGCGCTTGAAAGTATTGAGATGATTTTCCAAGCTTCTATTCACCCAAGCGATGTGGCAGCCATGATTATAGAGCCGGTCCAAGGCGAAGGCGGCTTCCATCAAGTTACCCCCTCATTTGCTAAGGCACTACGTAAGATCTGTGATGAGCACGGTATTGTGCTGATCTTTGATGAAGTACAGACCTGTTTTGGTCGTACTGGCACTTTATTTGCAACGGAGCAACTAGGTGTTGAGCCTGACTTAATGACCAGCGCTAAGAGCTTGGCTGGTGGGTATCCTATTTCAGCTGTGATTGGCCGTGCTGACATTATGGATACACCACAGCCTGGTGGATTGGGTGGTACTTATTCGGGTAACCCATTGGCTTGTGTGGCTGCTTTGGCAGTCATCGAAGTGATTGAAGAAGAGGGTCTGCTTGAGCGCAGTAAAGTGATTGGCGATACCATTGCCAGCTTCTTAGCGGCACTAGATAATCCAAAAATTGCCAATATCCGCCATAAGGGCGCTATGCTGGCCTTTGATATAGTGGATGCTCAAGGTAAGCCAGACGCTGAAGCCACCGCCAAGCTGCGTGCCAATGCCTTTGAAAAAGGTCTTCTATTGGCGTCATGTGGCCGTCATGGTAACGCCATTCGTGTGATGGTGCCTTTGACTGTCTCTGATGACGTGTTGCAAGAGGGTCTTGAGATTATTAAAGCGGCTTTGTAATGGGATAAAAGCACTTACGCTTAATTTTTTATAATAAATAATGACTTCAACGCCCGTCATGTAAAAGTGAGGGGCATTGGGGCCCTTAAATAATCAGATAATCAGGGAGTTGATATGTCTGGATTGAAAAAGTCTTTAGGGCGATTTGATATTATTGCTTTGGCCTTCGGTGCCATGGTAGGTTGGGGCTGGGTTGTGTTGGCCGGTGGCTGGGTTATTTCGGCTGGCATCTGGGGCGCAGTGCTGGCCTTTTTAATTGGTGGTCTTGCGGTTATCTTTATTGGCTTTGCTTATGCCGAGCTGGCAGCTTCCATGCCCATCACGGGCGGGGAGCATACTTATACCCATAGGGCGCTTGGGGTGCATGTCTCCTTTATCTGCTCATGGAGTATCTTATTTGGTTATCTGTCGGTAGTGGCCTTTGAAGCGGTTGCCTTGCCAACCGTTATTGAATACCTCATTCCAAATTTTAACCAAGGTTTGTTATGGAATGTGGCCGGCTGGGATGTCTATGCCTCATGGGCAGCTGTGGGTATGTTGGGCTCTATATTGGTAACATGGCTAAATATCCGCGGTATGGAAGTCAGTGCTTGGTTCCAAAAACTTGCCGTAGGCGGCATCTTATTTGTGGGTACTTTATTAATATTAGGTGCCATTTTATATAGTCCTGCTGAATCTACTGCGGTACAGGCACCAGCCTTTATTGGTGGTATAGGTGGTATTATGGCGGTTATTGTCATGGTGCCTTTTATGTTCGTCGGCTTTGACGTTATTCCTCAGGCAGCAGAAGAGATTGATTTAACTCGGCCCAAAATTGGCATATTTTTATTGGTATCTTTGGTAGTTGCCGTGGCTTGGTACGCTGGCGTGGCCTGGAGTGTGGGTAAAACATTGCCTTTAATCGAAGCGCAAAACTCAACGCTTGCCACAGCCGATGCCATGACCAATGCTTGGGGCGGAAAATGGGCTGGTGTCTTACTGGTCATGGGCGGTGTATTGGGTATTTTATCCAGTTGGAACGCCTTCTTAGTAGGTGGCAGCCGGTTACTATTTGCCATGGCAAAATCACACATGCTACCAAGCTTTTTAGCCAAGCTGCATCCCAAGTATAATACCCCGGTAAATGCTATCTTACTCATCGGTGGTCTAGCAACCTTTGCTCCTTTATTCGGCCGTAAAATGTTGGTTTGGATCGTGGATGCTGGCGGTTTTGGTATTGTGATTGCCTATACCTGCGTTGCCATCTCCTTCTTAGTGTTGCGTTATCGCGAGCCTAATATGGTAAGACCTTTTAGAGTACCTGCGGGCAAATTGGTGGGTCTGATTACTATCGTATTAAGCTTTGGGCTATTATTCTTATACTTACCCGGTATGCCTTCTGCCTTGACTGGTATTGAATGGGTCATCTTCCTAGGCTGGACGTTATTTGGTATCTTATTGTACTTATACTCGATGTCAAAAAATCCTGGCAAGAGTAAAGCCTATATGGATGCTGAAATCGTTGCTGTAAAAGAGATGAATATTCAGTGGTTAAAAGATAATAAACTCATTTAGCTTCTCGTAAAATCCAATGCTTTTAACACAATACTAAAAAGCTCTGTCAAATTGACAGAGCTTTTTTTATAAAAATCCGAAGTCAATGGCTGATGGTCTAGCCATAAATCTCCTCTAAACGGATACAAGACACCAAGCGTCCTCTCCATTCACGCAGCTCAGGCTCTACTTGGCTACATTGGGCTGTGGCGTAAGGGCAGCGCTTGTGGAGGGCACAGCCTGAAGGTGGGTTTAGAGGGCTGGGCAGCTCACCTTGTAATTTAAGCTCTTTTTTGGCTTCACCGATACTGGGCGCCGCCGATAATAAAGCAATGGTATAAGGGTGCTGGGGATCATTATAAATGGCTTCTTTGGGGCCGTGCTCGACCACTTTACCTAAATACATCACCATCAAGTCGTCGGCGACATGGCGGACCACAGATAAGTCATGTGAGATAAACACATAGGCGGTCTGATATTCATCTTGCAAATCCATAAACAGGTTTAATACCTGCGCTTGAATAGAGACATCTAGTGCTGAGGTGGGCTCATCGGCCACCACAATCTTTGGATTGAGCATCATCGCCCGTGCCAGAGCAATACGTTGACGCTGGCCACCTGAGAACATATGCGGATAGCGGCCGGCGTGCTCAGGACGCAGCCCCACAAGACGCATCATTTGGTGGACCCGATCTTTTTTCTCGCTAGCAGATAATTTGGTATGAATATCCAGCGGTTCGGTTAGCTGATAGCCAATGGTATGGCGAGGGTTTAAGCTGCCATAAGGGTTTTGGAACACCATCTGGATTTCGGTACGAAGCTGTTTTAGCTCGCGGCGACTATAACGGGTAGTGCCCTCACCATTGATGTATAGCTCACCTTCAGTGGGCTGCTCAATTAGGGTCAATTGTCGGGCAAGGGTTGATTTGCCGCAGCCAGATTCACCCACCACGGCCAAGGTTTTGCCGGCCTGCAGCTCAAAGGAGATACCATTTAAGGCCTTGACATAACCCTTGGGTTTCCCAATACCTTGCGAGACTGGATAGTGCTTGTGCAGGTTGTCGGCTTTCAGTACTACTTTGGCTTGGGCATTCAAGCTTGCCGTAGTAGCGGTGGAAGTTGCATCAGTCATCGTTGCATCAGTCATCATAGTGCGCTCCCCATTGATTCAGAAGAGGGGTTTGAAAAACGGGTAGAGGTACGGGCTGGAAAATCCGTCTGTATGCATCGAACCAGACCATTGGGGGTCGGTAGGATAGGCGGCGGCACATCGCACTTGTCTTGCTTATAAGGGCAGCGCGGTGAGAGCAAACAGCCTTTGGGACGGTCATATTGACTGGGTACCACACCCGGTAAGCTGTTTAAACGCTCTTGGCCTATGGCAAGCTCAGGAATGGCTTGTAAAAGCGCCTCAGTATAAGGGTGTGAGGGTTGTTCAAATATCTCAGGTACCCTGTTGGTCTCTACCATTTGACCGGCATACATAACCGCCACGTCGCGGGCATTTTGTGCCACCAGTCCTAGGTCATGAGTGATTAACACCATAGCCATCTGCTTTTCACGTTGTAGTCGGGCGAGCAGGTCCATGATTTGCGCCTGTACGGTCACATCTAGTGCGGTAGTGGGCTCATCGGCGATCAATAGCTTAGGCTCACAAGCCAGTGCCATAGCAATCATTATGCGCTGACTCATACCGCCTGATAATTGGTGCGGATATACCGATAGTCTGTTTTTGGCATCAGGAATTTCAACCAACTCTAACAGCTCTAAAATACGCTGACGGGCAGCGTCACCTTTGAGGCCTAAATGGGTTTTTAATACTTCTGCCAATTGATATTCAACCGTGAAGCTGGGGTTTAGGCAAGACATGGCATTTTGGAAAATCATGGAGATGTCTTTACCAATAATTTTGCGCCGCTCACGTCCTGATAAGCTCAGCATGTGCTGGCCATCGAAGTCCATTTTGTTGGCAGCCACAGTGGCGCTTGAAGGCAATAAGCCCATTAAAGCCATCATGGTTACTGATTTACCAGAGCCAGATTCACCGACGACGGCCAATACTTCACCTTGTCTTAACTGCAGTGATACATCATCAACGGCACGAAAAGCGCGCGCGCCTTTACCGAAGGTGACAGATAAGTTTTCAATATCCAAAAGCAGCGGTGCAGCGTGTTGGCCAGTGGCCTCATTTTGGGTGTTCACAAGGTGATCAGAGCTAAGCGTTGAGGCGGCAGGATTAGAATTTAAAGTTGTCATTAGCTCACCTGCTTTAGTTTAGGATCAAGAGCATCACGTAGCCCATCTCCGGTTAAGTTAATAGATAAAGCGGCTAAGAAAATAGCCAAACCGGGCCAAATGGCAAGCCACACATTGCTTTGAATGTATTGACGAGCGGTACCCAGCATTGCACCCCATTCTGCGTCTGGCGGCTGTACGCCAAAGCCCAAAAATCCAATTGCGCCAGCTTCTAAAATGGCTGAGGAGAATATCATGGTGGCCTGCACAATAAGCGGCGCCATACAATTAGGCAAAATCGTGATAAATAATAGCCTAAGTACGCCAGCGCCCATCACCTTAGAGGCTGTGAAGTATTCTCGTTGCAATTCGACCATGGCAGTGGCTCGGGTCAAACGAATAAAAGGCGGGGTACACACCAAGGCAATGGTGATGATGGTATTGGTCATGTTTGGACCTAAAATGGCCGCAATGATAATGGCCAATAATAAGCTTGGATACGACATCAAAATATCGTTAACAAGCATCACAGCCTTACCCCAAACTTTGGGCCAAAAGGCGGCGCTAAGGCCTAGGCTGATGCCAGTAATCATGGCCAAAGTTGTGGCACTTAGGCCGATAAATAATGAATAGCGAGCGCCATACATCACCCGAGACAAGGTATCACGGCCGGCATCATCGGTGCCTAAAAAGAACATGGCATCGCCGCCACTCATAAACGACGGTGGGAGCTGCTCTTTTCCTGTAAATAGCTCGTAAGGGTCATGTGGTGCAATGCTGGGCGCAAGCAGTGCCACTATGACCATGAGCACTAATACCAGTAGGCCAAGCACGGCGCCTCGGTTGCGACAGAACGTTGCGACAAACAGCCGCCATGAGGAGGGGGGCGCTGCGGCAAGCTCGATATCTTCGGGAAGTACGTTAGTCTTCATTTGGGTTTTCCTATTTTTCTAAGGCGATTTGATAATAAAATTTTTTGGTTATATAGGACGAATAAGCTCATAAATAATGGCTGCATAACAGATAGCCTATGAGGTATGTCTGATACGGGGATTGATTAGCCCGTATAAGATATCGACCAATAGACTGACCAAGATCAGAGCCGTCGCGACCAATAAAATGCCATTTTGAACAATAGGGTAGTCCCGCGTGAAAAACCCATCGAGAAGCCAGTTGCCGACACCTGGCCAGCTGAAGATAGTTTCGGTAATGATTGCACCGGCTAATAAGGTGGCCATTTGTAGTCCGACTACAGTAACCACAGTAATGAGTGCGTTCCGCATAACATGAATTAAAATAACCCGCTTAGGTGATAACCCTTTAGCTCGGGCAGTACGCACATAGTCCTCATCCAACACCTCAAGCATGGCAGAACGGGTCATCCGTGCAATCATTGCCAAAGGAATGGTAGATAGCGCAATAGAGGGTAAAATAAAGTGCTTCACTACGTTCCAAAAAGCGCCAGGTATCCCTGAAGTTAAGGAGCCGAGTAGCCAAGAGCCATATAAGGGTTTGACGTCCAAAAACTGAGCAACAGAGATGACACCAGACACCGGTAATAGACCCAAATAGTGAGCAAAGATACCGGTTAAAATAGGGCCCAGTAAGTAAATGGGCATAGAGTAGCCGGCTAGGGCGCCGGACATCAGAGTATAATCCAGCCAGCTGCCACGCTTTAAGGCGGCTAATATGCCAAGGCTAACGCCGACAATGCTGGCGATAGTAATGGCACAAAGCGCCAGCTCTAACGTGGGCACGAAGTGGGCGAAGAAGTCTTGTAAAACTGGGGTTCGGGTACGAAAAGAAGCCCCAAAGTCACCTTGTAAAATATTGGTTATATAATCCCAATATTGTACAGGCAAGGGCTTATCTAGGCCTAAGCGGGCAAGTGCTTGGGCGTGCATTTGCGGATCGACCATACGCTCCCCCATCATAATCTCTACCGCATCGCCAGGGACGAGTCGAATGAGGGTGAAGGTGGAGAGGGTCAGACCAATATACACAGGGATAAGAATCGAAATTCGACGAAGAATATACAGTAGCATGGGCGCGCTCGATTTTTTAAAACAAAGAGTTTGCTATAACACTAGGATGAAAGGAGATGGCTGAGTCTGAAGTATCAAATAGGGCATCTAATACTAAGTTCAGAGTTGGCTATCCTCAAAATCAAAAAAGGCTGGAACAGAGAGGTTTCTGAACCAGCCGTCTTACCTAAATTATAGAGTTAGGTTGTTTACTGGTATGGAATAAGTCGATTATTCGACATCCACACCATCAAAACGAATTGAGCCTAAAGGACTGATTTTATAATCCTTCACATTCGGTGTGGTTAACACCGTTACTACTGAGTTGGCCACTGTGGTCCAGGGTAGATCTTGCTTGAAAATCTCCTGAGCTTGTTTGTAATTAGCAATGCGCTCTTCTTGGTTGGTGTTAGAGCGGGCATCCATAATCAGCTTATCAAAGTCTTTGTTACACCAGCGGGCATAGTTATTGCCATTGACGGCATCACAAGATAATAAGACGCCCAACCAGTTATCAGGGTCACCATTGTCGCCCGTCCAGCCAGCTAGGATAATGTCGTGTTCCCCTTTGTTGGCACGCTTTAAGTACTCGCCCCATTCAAAGGTTTTTAAATTGGCTTTGACCCCAATTTTTGCCCAGTCAGCTTGAAGCATTTCGGCCATCAGCTTAGCGTTGGGGTTATAAGGACGTTGAACAGGCATATACCACAGATCAATATCAAAGCCTTTAACACCTGCTTCTGCCATTAATGCTTTGGCTTTTTCGGTGTCATAAGGGGCATCTTTTAGCTGATCGTTAAAGCCCCACTGAGTAGGTGGCATAGGATTGGCTGTTTTTACGCCAGCACCTTGATAAACAGCATCGATTAGTGCGTCTTTATTGATTGCCATATCAAGCGCCGCACGTACTTTAGGATCTTTTAGCTCAGGTCGCTCTGTGTTATAGGCAATATAACCTACGTTAAAGCCTGGCTCTTCTAGTACTTTTGCTTTACCTGAGGCTTTAGCAGACTCAACCTCAGAGGGGTTGGCATAGGCGGAAACATGACACTCACCCGCTTGTACTTTTTGAGCACGTACGGCTGAATCTTTGGTGATAACGAAAACTAGGTTATCAATGTGAATGTCGTCTTTATTCCAATAATCTGGGTTTTTGGTATAGCGAATTTGTGAGTCTTTTTGGTATGAATTGAAGATAAACGGACCGGTGCCCACAGGTTTGGTATTTAAGTCAGCTGCTTTACCTGCATCCATTAAAGACTGCGCATATTCAGCAGAGTCAATATAAGCAAACGGCATGGCAAGGTTTTGTAAGAAAGGCGCGTTCACTTCTTTTAAGGTGATTTTTACCGTGTAGTCGTCAATTTTTTCGATATTGGCAATGTTATCAGGAAGGCCCATGTCGACTGAATAAGGAAATTCAGCTGGGTATGCTTTATTAAATTCAAAATTAGGGTCAGTCAGACGCTTTAGGGTAAATACCACATCGTCAGCATTGAAGTCACGGGTAGGGGTGAAGAAGTCAGTCTTACCAAATTTAACCCCTTTACGTAGATGTAGGGTGTAGGTTTTCCCGTCTTCACTGATGTCCCATTTTTCTGCTAGAGCAGGTTGAATCTCTGTTTCACCACGTTTGAATTCAACCAAGCCATTGTAGATAGGATAGGCACTGGCATCAAAATCGGTGCCGGCAGTATATTGAGCAGGGTCGAAGCCTGCAGGGCTACCCTCAGAGCAGTAGATTAAAGTCTTGCCGCCTTCAGCAGCACCGGCAGATGAGGCCGCTTTATCACCACCACCGCCACAAGCGGTGATACCAATGGTTGCTGCGGCTAATAGGCTAAGCTTAAAAATAGGGTATTTCATAAAAACTTCCTGTGTCGCTAGTTGACTGAATCTCGCGGAGGGTTTCTCGAGTCATTCAGCCCAAGCCCGACAGGCTGTCTTTGGGTGCCGCTCAAATCCGTTTATGCAGTCAATTAGTAAGATTGTTGTCTAAAATGGGTCATTAATATAATTACCAACCCTGGTATATTGGCCAGAACGGCCACCCTAAAAAATACGATTTTAACCTACCTGTATGCCCCACTTAACAAATGTATGTTGGGTAAATAAGGTCTCTTAAATATCGAGTATTACGAATATACTATGTAAATACTAAGTTACGCAAGGTATCAAATAGGTAAATATTTTAAACGGTGAGTTCACACTATGGTTTTGAAGCGCTTGAGCGATGGGTTAAGAGCAATAAAGAGGGAGTAACAAGGCTAAATCATTGCATTAATAATAAAAAAATTTAAAAAATACTTGCAAATTAAAAACATATTAATGACAATAATTCCCAAATGATAACGATAATTAACTACAAAAAACTAGTTGCAGCCGATTTAGGTAACAAATCTGTTAACTTAAGCACCATTGAGCAAGACTCAAACAGGGCTTGATAAACAATGACCTGAGCGGCTGCTTTTTCGTTACTCATTCAATGATGTGGTTTTCGTTTTATAACCTTTTAAGTGGTTGACGTGATAAGCGCATCATGCCGTCAGCCAAACTTTAAAACTTAGGACTTTAACTTATGCATGATAACCAGTGTGACCGATTAATCATTAATACAAAGACAAAGACAGCCAATAATGCTGTCTTGTCTGCAGCAAAAAAACCTTCTGCAGTTGTTAGTACTCGGAAAAACAGTTTATCTAAATTATTACTTATGGCTTCTGCTGTACCTCTGTCCTCTATGGCTCTGGCAGCAGAGCAATCGAGTACTCAAGCAGACTCACAAACAGAATTGATGAGTGCAGTTAGTCCTAATAAGCCTAATCCAGCGCCGCATATCACTTTAGATGCCATCACCGTTAAAGCCCCGCATCCTGCTGAATTCAAAACCGATAAGTTACAAAACCAAAAGTACACTCGGCCGTTAGTCGAGGTACCACAAACGGTAACTGTACTGGGTGATCGTTTAATTGAAGAACAAAAAGCAGGCAGTTTAATCGATGCGCTGCGTAATACTCCAGGTATTACGATGCAAATGGGCGAAAATGCCAATAGTACTGAGGGTGATGCGATTAGTATGCGCGGCTTTTCAGGCAACAGCTTGTTTTTGGTAGATGGCGTGCGTCAAGTAGGCGCGGTTAATCGCGATACATTTAATGTTGAGTCTATCGAGGTGACCAAGGGGCTGGCAGGTGCTGAAATTGGCCGTGGTGCAACCGGCGGAGCCATTAATATCATAACGAAAAAGCCTAAGTCTTATGAGGATTATAAAACAGAAGTCAGCATAGATACCGAAGGTAAAACACGGGCTGTGGCTGATCTAAACCGCCCCTTAAATGATGATTTTAACGGTCGATTAAACCTGATGTTTGAAAAGGGTGATGCGGTAAAACGTGATGAAGTGGATGTTAAGCAGTATGGTATTGCACCGAGTATTACTTGGAATAATGGCGGAGCAACCCGAGTCACTGCTAGCGCTGAGATGTTAAGATCTCGTAATACGCCAGAGACAGGTATTCCATCCATAGGAATGGACGGTTACTTTTATGGTCGTACTGATTATATGGTGGATGACTTTGATTTTTCTGAATTTGATTATTCACGGGTAAATGCCTCAACGCCTGAAGAGGTCGTGGCTGAACTGAATGCGGCTAATGCTGCAAGAAATGCAGCACCCAAAGTCAATGACAAAAACTACTACGGAATGAGCAGTGACTTTGAAGATATCGACAGTGATGTCTATAGCGTGTTTGTTGAGCATGACTTTGATGATGACATTCATCTTACCAACACCACGCGATACTCTAAGACGACCATGGATCGTCGCTCGTCAGCACCTTATATTCCCTTTAATACGCCGATTAATATCCGTCGCGGCAGCAATAAACTTGAAGTCTATGACAAGCTGGTTGATTTAAATGTTGATAAAAATGATCCCAGCACTTGGCGAATTAGTGCGATTAGACAAGGGGTAGATAGAGAAAACACCACTTTAGCGAACATGACTAATATTAATATTTTAGACTTTAAAACAGGAGCATTAAGTCATGACATCAGTACTGGGGTGGAGTTTATTAAAGAAGAACAAAAAAATAATGGATTAACGTACTCTTCATTGGCTAATAACTTCCCAAGTCTATATCAACCAAATCCAAGTGAGCCACAGGAGCCGACTGTTTCAAATGGTGTTAAAACCAATGGTGAAACCAAAACAGTAGCGGCTTATTTATTTGATACTATCGCTTTAAATGAGCAGTGGGATGTGATGCTTGGTGGTCGTGTGGATAAATACAAAACAGACTTTGTTACCCGTAGACCCGATGGCAATTCTAGTAAGCTAAAAGATGACGGTACCTTATACAGTTATAAAAGTGCGCTGGTATTTAAACCTACCAAGCAGTCTAGTATTTATGCCAGCTATGGTCGAACTGAAACCCCACCGGGCAGTGAAAACTTCACCTTTGGTACCACTGGTCGCGATGCGGCTAACCCCAATGCCAACCCAATTTTTGACCCTCAAAAAACCAAAAGCTGGGAGATTGGCTCAAAATGGAATGTGCTTAATGAGCGATTATTGCTTGGTTTAGCCTATTATCATACCACTCATGAAGATGAGCTGGCAGAGCTTGATGAAAACCGAAACTATGTACAGTTTGGTGAGCGCCAGATTAAAGGTCTTGAGTTTTCAGCGCAGGGTGAGATCACGCCAGATTGGCGGGTAAACTTAGGTATCCAGACTATGGATACAGATATCAAAAAAGGCAGTGTTAGCGGACCAGGTGCAGTGGGTGCGTCTAGCAGATGGTCACCTGAGCTAACGGGTACCTTGTGGACCAGCTATGATTATAATGACAAAATCACCTTAGGCGGCGGTGTGCGTTATGTGGATGAGCAAAAACGTGAAGCAGATCCTAATGTCGATTTAAGTCAGGTTTCAATGCCGGTTATTCCAGATTACTGGGCTGTTGACTTGTTTGCTTCGTATCGCTTTAATGACGCCTTCTCTGCTGACTTAAACATCAACAATGTGTTTGATAAAGACTATTTAGAGTCAGTCAACATCATGGGCTTGAGAGCGAATAAAGGTGAGCCATTAAATGCGATGTTAACGCTGAAGTATCAGTTTTAAGACGCTAAAACCTTTAAGCGAGCTTGTGTAAATCGCAAGCTTAAACCTATAAAGAGCAAGCCACTTTTGATGACCAGCTATTATCAACGATTGCAAATAGCACAAGTGATACGCTGAGATTTAAAAGTGGCTTTTTCGTCTTGAGTAAGTGATATATTCAATAAGTGATTGACACCGCTGTGAATGGGGAGACCACCATGCTACATATTATTGAAAATCTATTAGATACGGCCCAGCTGTCTCAACTCACAAGTATATTGACGCATCAACATGCGCAGTGGCAAGATGGGAAGCTAACCGCTGGTATCAGTGCACAGCAACAAAAAAACAACTGGCAGTTAAGTCGTCAAGATCCAAGCTATCAAGCCATGGCGAACTTATGTCTTGAGGCGTTGCAGCAGCATCCTGTCTTTATGTCTGCAGCTCTTCCAAAAGTGATTATGCCGCCTTTATTTAGTGCCTATCAGCTGGGGCAAGGCTACGGGATGCATGTTGATAACGCACTACAAACACACCCAGATAGTAAGCAGCTAATGCGTACGGATTTATCATTAACTTTGTTTTTGAATAATCCTGCCGATTATGAAGGTGGTGAGCTGGTTATCAGTGATGCATATGGTGAGCACAGCATTAAACTTAGTGCTGGAGATGCGGTGTTATACCCATCGACCAGCTTACACCGGGTTAATACTGTGACTTCAGGTCAGCGATTGGCCATGGTGACTTGGGTACAAAGCTTGGTGCGCAGCGATGAGCAGCGCCAGATATTACATGATTTAGATGTGAGTCATATTTTGCTAAGGCAGAAGCTGTTGGCCACCAGCGACCAAGCACAAAGCACTCAAGCACAAAGCACTCAGGCTCAACGTGGTCAGCTTAGTGAGCAACATAGTACAGATCAGCAGTTAACCCATCAAGCCATTGAAAAGCTCAATCAAAGTTATCACAATCTGCTAAGGTTATGGGCAGAAAGCTAATCTAACAGCGGCTATAAATTCAACAAAGGCAGTATCTGTCATGAGCGCTTATTTTCAGTCTAGTACGCATCAGCAGCCACATAATCATACATATCAGCATCAGCAGCGCTGGCAGCCATTATGGTCGCAGATTCCAAATGAACTGGTGACTTTGGCAGACTATGAGCACGCTGCACGTCAGCATTTACCGGTACAGATGCAGGCGTTACTGTTTGAGAACAACCTTACTGGTGATAGCAATAAAGACGCTTTAGATCGTTATCATTGGCTGCCTAGAGTATTAAACTCAAAACCGATTGATACCAGTTGCCATTTATATAATCCGCATAGCGCTGTGCCACTCGATATGCATCTTACTCATCCGCTGTGGCTGTCACCGGTTGCACATCAAGGCTTATATCATCCTCAAGCTGAGCTTGAGACAATGCAAGCGGCGCAAGTAATGAACACACCTATCGTATTAAGCAGCTTTGGCAACACGCCTTTTAATCAATTATTGCCACAAGCTAATGTCGGTGTGGTGCAGTGGTATTGGCAGGCATTGCCACCCGCACAACAGATAACTGTTCAATCAACTGGCGCACTCACCCAAGCACGGCGTGAATACAACTTACAACTGATTGATGAGCTCATCGAGGGCGGTCTGCAGCTGTTGGTGCTGACCGTCGATGCACCGCATACAGGGGTGCGTGCAGTCAGTCGGCGTTTGGGCGCACAACTGCCTGATTATTGCCAAGCGGTCAATATGCCCAGTTTTTCGCATCATCATTCATCGCTGAATGTCTCGGAAAATAGCTTAACCCATTTATTAGCGCAAGCACCGACGTGGGAGGATATTATTTGGCTGGTTGCTCGCTGCCGAGTACCCGTGATGCTTAAAGGTATCTTGCATCCCAAAGACGCGCAGCTGGCCAAAGACAGTGGTTGTGCCGGTATTATTGCCTCCAATCATGGTAGGCGGGTACTGGCTGATATTATGCCGGTTGCCAGCTGTTTGCCTAAGCTTCGAGAATACGTAGGTGATGATATGATTATCATCGCTGATGGCGGGGTCAGCTCAGGTAGTGATATGGCCAAACTGATAACTCTTGGCGCTGATGCAGTGGGCATAGGACGCGGCTATATTTATGGACTAGCGTTGGCAGGTGCGCTTGGTGTGGCACATGTCAATAAGCTGCTTTTGGAAGAGCTAGAGGTGACCATGGCCATCTTGGGGGTGGGTAGCTTAAGTGAACTAAGACCTGATTTATTATCTTGCATCAATTAGCGTATGCATGAGAGTCGTTAATTGACTGTATCTGTATTTACGGTTATTAAGTGATCAATTCAGACAAATAAAACGAGTTATCAAATCTGTTTATTAAATCTGTTTATTTAAGCTATCGGGCACAAAAAAGTCCGGTTATGAAATCAGCCCCATAAGCTGTGTTCAACTTATGGGGCTGAGTGCATGATTCACAGTGCGCTTTGTGATTGGGTGTGTTGATAATGTATTTACTTATTCACAGGACTATTAGGCTGATAGTTGGTATGTGAAGGTTTGGCAAAGGTTAGCTTAACCACCTGCAATGCCACACAGACAGCACTAGTAATAAAGATGACGTCACCAAAGGTGCGGATCCATCTTAGCGTCACTAGGAAATCTTGTTGTAAGAAGCCTTCGCTACGCGCATACCATAGACCTTCGGTGATTGAAGCATGTGCCTGGAAAATACCCATGGGCAGTAAGCTTGTGGCAATCATCAATACCAACCCCAAGTTTAGCAGCCAAAACCCTGTTTTCATCAGCGTATCACTAAAGACATAATCTGGGCGAATATAGCGCATGACTAGTAATACAAAACCGAGTGCTAAGAAGCCATATACCCCAAATAATGCTGCGTGTGAGTGAACTGCTGTGGTATTCAAGCCTTGCAAATAGAATAAAGACACCGGAGGGTTAATCATAAATCCAAAGACACCTGCACCAAGCATGTTCCAAAAGGCCACTGCCACAAAGCACATAATCGGCCATTTTAGCTTATGCATCCAAGGCGACTTATGCTGCATAGACCAGTGTTCATAGCCTTCATAACCCAGCACGATTAAAGGAACCACTTCTAGCGCACTAAATGAGGCGCCAATGGCCATAATTGGGGTTGTGGTACCTGAAAAATATAAATGATGGAAGGTTCCAGGTACACCGCCTAGTAAGAATAATGCTGCAGAAGCGATAGAGGATGCTGTAGCAATTTTTTTGTTCACTAAGCCTAAATTGTAAAAAATAAAGGCCAATGATACTGTGGCGAATACCTCAAAGAAGCCTTCAACCCATAAGTGAACTACCCACCAGCGCCAGTATTCCATGATGGTCAAGTGAGTGTGCTCGCCGTAAGATAAGCCTGAGCCGTAGAATAGACCCACACACACCACGGAGGCGAAGAAGATGGCCAAAAGGTTGTTATCGCCCTTGTTCTTAAAGGCAGGCAAGATGCCACGAGACATAAGCACCAACCAGATTAAGATGCCCACCCATTTTAGAATCTGCCAAAAACGACCCAAGTCAATAAATTCATAGCCTTGATGGCCAAACCAGAAGTTATATTTGGCGGGCATGATTTCAGCGATGGAGAAGTATTGACTGATAAAAGAGCCCACACAAACAATGATTAATGCCACCCACAGTACATCAACGCCTAGCTTTTGGAACTTAGGATCTTTACCGCCATTAATGATTGGGGTTAAGAATAAACCGGCCATTAAGAAGGCTGTGGCTATCCAAAATAGGGCGGATTGAATGTGCCAAGTACGCACTAAAGAGTAGGGGAAGTAGTCAGCTACAGGGATGCCATAGAAGTTTTGACCCTCGACCGTATAATGAGCGACGAAGCCACCGATAAATACTTGGAAAATAAACAAAGCCACTACTAAGAAGCCATATTTTGCCAAGGCTTTTTGAGAAGGGGTGAGTTGAATTTTGGTAAGAGGGTCTGATTCTGGAGTAACCAGCTTAGGCTCAATATGGTCCTCTTTACGTAAGAAGGCCCAGCCCCAAATCAGTAAACCCACGCCAGCAATCAAGAACACCACACTGGCAACTGACCACATTAGGTTCTCTGTGGTGGGTTTGTTGCCAATAATAGGCTCATGTGGCCAGTTATTGGTATAAGTAGCGGTAGTGCCAGGGCGCTCAGCGGAGGCGACCCAAGCGGTCCAAAAGAAGAAATTGGTTAACTTTTCTCGCGCTTCAACACTGGTGATGGTGTTGTTTTTCATAGCAAAGTTTTCACGTGTTTTTTGAAACTCTGGATCATCACCATAGACGCTCATATAATACGGTGCAATATGATTGATGGCCTCAATACGGGTCTTAGAAAGCACCACTGTATTGTGCTCATCTACCGCACTGCTGCGATATTCTTTTTTGACCTGAGCATCTAATACGGCTTTTTGATCTTCTGTGGCCGCATCATAGTCTACTGCGTATAGCTCATTAGACTTAATATTGCGCCAAGCTACCAACTCTCTATGCAGCCAGTCTGCGGTCCAGTCTGGTGCCTGATAAGCCCCATGGCCTAATACTGAGCCCAACTGCTGGCCACCCGTACGCTGCCAAGCAGATTGACCGGCCATGATATCGTCTTTGGTTACTATCGTCTGACCTTGATTGTCCACAAATCTTTCTGGAATGGGGGGTGCAGTGCGATAAATCTCTACACCGCCCCAGCCTAAGAATGAAAAAGTGACAATCAGAATGGCGATTAAACCCCACCAATACTTTTTATATTCGCCCATCTCTTACTCCTGAATATACCTAGATAAATATAAGATTCATTTAAAATGAATGTTTATGGGTAGAGCAACGGATCTGTGTTGACCCCATAAAAACATGCGGATAACGGTGACTAATTAAATAACAAAATCTAAATGGATACCTTTGTGTAACAATTTTTCAAATTATAACATTCATTTAAAATGAATGTTATAAGAAAATTCTATTTTCACCCAAAATTTTTAGATTTCAGTCTCCTCTTTATCTGATAAATGCCACTGTCATGACCAGAGTGGCATTAATAATGTCAGGCGTTAACCGATATTACTTAAGTGTGTTTGAGGGGTTAAAACCTAGTAAAAAATTATTAAGCCAATTTTTCTATTGAATTAAAATTCGTAATTGAGTAGTATCTGCAACCGCAATACATAAATGATAATAGTTATTATTAGTATTATTAATACTAGGGCGTGTTGAACATTGGGTATAAATTAATGGCAAAAAAAATAGCGAACGGTTAATCTTTAAGTTCTCACACAAAAAAGATATCGTTCGCTATGCCTCGCACTATGCTCAAAGAT
>Ga0208016_100030_pt1 | contig 116841 bp, 120 predicted proteins | sample 28_taG_FD_184102 | JGI IMG/M metagenome (GOLD analysis project Ga0208016, IMG submission 184102) | Marine viral communities from Cariaco Basin, Caribbean Sea - 28_WHOI_OMZ (SPAdes) (version 2) | ecosystem: Environmental > Aquatic > Marine > Oceanic | place: Caribbean Sea: Cariaco Basin...
ATCAACCAGTTAGATTTTAGCGTCGGTAACAAATGAAAATCGGTCTTCCCATCCACCGGGGTAGACGTTATAATTTCGCGCTTAGGTTGCCGGGGTGGCGGAACTGGTAGACGCGCCGGATTCAAAAGGTAACCGAATCAACTATACATCACCGAATTGATCCCGACCTAACCGTTGGGATTATTTTTACGCCCAACTATACACCATCGCAAGTATTATTCTCGTGCTACTAATGTGGCGCGATTCGTGGCGTTTTGCCTGTAACTATCCACCCTCGTAAGTACCTGACCAATCAATATTTTTAATTACCACGCATCTTAGGCCCACGTAAGTTGAACCTTAAGTAACAACTTAAGTAATTACGTAAGTAACTACGTAAGTGGAACCTTAAGTAACAACGTAAGTAATTCCTAAGTAATAGATAAGTAATAGTTAATAAGGAACTAAAACATGAGAACACTATCGAGTGATTTACTAGACACGATTCTTCACGATGAAGTATGGCAGTCTGAAATGACCAGACAAGTCGAGCTTGAGGAGAAGATGAGAGGAATGGGGATCGAACGCTTCTGGGCCAACGCAACTAAGGCAGCTGAACGAGGACAAGAGACAGGCACAGCTCCTATCAAACGAGTCCTGCATGAGACTATAGCTTTGATAGCTCAAGGCATTGATGAGTTCATGGAAGCAGCTAACAACGGTAAGGCTGGACGTAAGCACACAGCCGTGACCTACTTCAACAAAATTGACTCAGCCTCCCTAGCCCTCCTGACCTCTCGAACAGTGCTTGATTGCGTTACCAGAGGGGACACACTCACACGTATGTCTACTGCGGTAGCTAGTATGGTAGAGGATGAGCTTTGCTATCGTAACTTCCAAGCGAAGGACGGTAAGAAGTTTAAGGCCACACTGTTACGTGAACAGAAGGTCAACGGTTCCAGCTACGAGAGACAGCGCCGGAGTATTCGTCACGCAATGGAAGTCAACGGGATTGAGCTTGAGGAGTGGTCACCTAAGACAAAACTTTTAGTAGGCTCCAAGTTAATTGAAATCATGGTTGAGACCACTGGTTTAGTTCAGAAGGAGTTCAGGTCTAACGGTCTGACTAACAGAGCTGTTTATGTTACAGCCACGCCGGAGGCTATGGAGTGGATATTAGAGGAGTCGAACCGTTGTGCATTACTATCGCCTGTTTATCTCCCGACAATCATACCTCCTCGCCCTTGGACTTCACCTTTCGAGGGTGGTTATTGGTCAGACCGTGTGCGTAAGTTGACTTTCATCAAGACACGTTCTTCTAGTTACTTGGAGGAATTGTCTAACATGGATATGACTAAGGTTTATGACTCAGTAAATTCTATCCAGAACACAGCATGGAAGATCAACGCTAAGGTGCTTGAGACCGTTCGTGATATCTGGAAAAACGGATCAACCTTAGGAGACATTCCCTCAGCTGATGAAATACCTTTACCAACTAGACCTGCCTTTCTGGAAGAGTCAAGACCGAAGGAGGAATGGACGGAAGCTGAAATGGAAGAGTTCAAGGAGTGGAAAGGTAAAGCACAAGACGTTCACGCACTTAACGCCAAGCTTAAGTCATTACGTCTCCAGTTCGTTAAGATTCTGACGATAGCTGAGTCGTTTGAGAACGAGGGTGAGATTTACTTCCCACACCAGTTAGACTTTAGAGGGCGAGCTTACGCTGTGCCTATGTTCCTTAACCCTCAAGGTTCAGACATTGCTAAGGGCTTACTCACTTTTGCCAATGCAGTTCCTATCAATGATGATGATGCTGTCGCGTGGTTAGCTATCCACGGTAGCAATAGTTTCGGTTATGATAAGGATTCCATGGAAGGTAGGATTCAATGGGTAGCTGATCATGAGGAAGCTATTCTGGCCTCTGCGGTTGACCCTATGAATAATCGTTTTTGGGCTGAGGCTGACTCCCCTTTCCAGTTCTTAGCTTTCTGCTTCGAGTGGTTAGGGTTTACTGAACACGGCTATGGCTACGAGTCTCACTTACCTGTGCAAATGGACGGGACTTGTAACGGTCTCCAGAACTTCTCAGCTTGCTTACGTGATCCTATCGGTGGGGCTGCGGTTAACCTGACACCTTCGGACTTACCCTCTGATATTTATGGGAAGGTTGCGGACAAGGTTAACGAAAGATTACTTGAGATAGTAGCTAATGGTGAAGGTAGAGAGGTAGAGCTAGCGGCTCAGTGGTTGAAGTATGGGGTTGATCGTAAGGTATGCAAACGTCCTGTAATGACACTCGCTTACGGAGCCAAGGAGTTCGGGTTCAGACAACAGGTTATGGATGACACAGTAGGCCCCGCTCACTTCTCTGCGGATAACCCTTTCGATGACCGCCCGTGGGAGGCAGCTATGCTCATGGGTAAAATTATATGGGAGTCGGTAGGTAAGGTAGTAGTTGCAGCTAAAGAGGCTATGGAGTGGTTCCAACACGCAGCCAAGGTAGCAGCGTCAGACGGCTTACCTGTACGTTGGGAAACTCCAGACGGCCTTATGGTTCTACAAGCGTACACCACGCCTTTGACTAAACGTATTCCTATAACATTCGGAGGTATCAGAACGGAGCTTACGGTAGCCACTGGCCCTTCCAATAAGCTCAACAAAAAGAAACAGGCAAACAGCATTAGCCCTAACTGGGTTCACTCCATGGATGCATCACACATGCGTCTAACTGTACGTAAATCATGGGAGGAAGGTATTAGATCATTCGCACTCGTACATGATAGCTACGGTACACACGCAGGTAACGCAGCAGCGTTAGCTTATTACTTACGCTCTGAGTTTATTGAAATGTATTCAGACGATGTACTAGAGAAATTCAAAGACGACCTACTGATGCAGTTACCGGAGGATACAGAGTTACCAAAGTTACCACGCAAGGGTGACTTGGATTTGAACCTAGTCATGGAATCACAGTATTTCTTTGCTTGATACTATCCACCTTCGCAATTATCATTACCATGCATAGCCCTTGGAAACAGGGGCTTTTCAATTACCACGCATCCTAGGACAACAACGGAAACACAATGAACAGACGTTACTACAGCGAGATAGAGATTGCCTTAGCTTTGATTGAGCTTGGCGACCCTATTCCCTTAGACCTCGAAGCCAGTCTCATTGAGCAAGGCGTAGACGTTGAGGGATTACAAGAGCTTTGCGGCTCACAACCACAATAAACAACACAAGGAAAACACATGGCAGAAAAAGAAAACAAACCAGTCGAAGTCAAAGGCGTATCACCTCGCGGTGTCTTTAAATACCCGCATTTGATTGAGCCTGACTACGGTACTGATGAGCACCCGATTGAGGAAGGTGAATACAACGTATGGTTAGTAGTTGATCAGGACGTAGCTGATAAGTTCTTAGCTAAGCTACAACCCGCTATCGACTCAGCGTTAGAGATTGGTGAGGAAGGCTTCGCTAAACTTAAACCAGCCCAACGTAAGAAGTTAGGTGAGCTGACAGTCAATGAAGTAGGCCAGCCTATCTATGATCCAGAAACAGAAGAACCAACAGGTAAATATGAGTTCCGCTTCAAGACTAAAGCCTCTGGCGTAACGCCTAAAGGTAAAGCCTGGACTCGTAAGATGACTATCTTTGACGCTTCACGTACACCTATCAAGAAATGTGAAGCTATCTGGGGTGGTTCGGAAGGTAAGCTTTCATATGTCGCACGTCCTTACTTCATTGCAGGTCAGGGTATGTGCGGTGTCTCTCTCTACTTAGAAGCTGTTCAATTACTTGAATTAGTAGCAGCTGGTCAACGTACAGCTGAGGGTTATGGCTTCGATGATGAAGAAGGCTACACAGCTGAGGAAGCTGGCTCAGAGTTTGACGACAGTGACGACTATGACACTGCCGAAGCTGACACTGGTGACGATGAGGGAGACTCCGAAGACTTTTAATGAAACGGAAACCCTCTTATAACTTTTCACAACGCGCAAAGGAGTTAGGGTTTCGTTCAGGTTTAGAGGAGGCAGTAGCTAAACAGCTTGTCTCCCTAGGAGTGGAAGCAGGGTACGAGACTGAGAAGATTATCTTTACTCGCCCTGCTCGCCCTTCTAAATACACGCCTGACTGGATTCTACCTAACGGCATCATCATCGAAACTAAAGGACGCTTCAAAGTCGAGGACAGACAGAAGCACCTACATATCAAAAAGCAGCACCCTAACCTAGACATACGTTTCGTATTCAGTTCCTCAAAAGGAAAAATCTCTAAAGGAAGCAAGACCACTTACGCAATGTGGTGTGAAAAACATGGCTTCCAGTTCGCCGACAAATGGATACCCGAAGAGTGGGTAAGAGAACCTACTGAGACTACACGTATTGGTGCTCTTAAGGACGCAACACAATCATGAGAACCATTGACCATATCATCGTCCACTGTGCGGCTACACGTGCAAGTCAGGACATTTCAGCAACAGACATAGACCAGTGGCACAGAGCTAAAGGCTGGTTCGGGAACGGTTACCACTACGTTATCAAACGTGACGGGACAATCGAAAGTTCAGCCTCAGGTGCTAGATGCAGACCACTAGAGAAAGCCGGAGCACACGTAGGAGACTGCGGTTCAGGCTGGAACGGTAGAAGTATCGGTATCTGTATGGCAGGAGGCGTCGATGACGACCTGAAACCAGAAGATAACTTTACCGATGAACAATACACGAGCCTTGAGATCATCCTTCGCTATCTAAAGCGTGTCTTCCGTGACTGCAAAATCATGGGACACCGAGACCTTATCGCTCAGACCAACGCATCACCTAAAGCTTGCCCTAGCTTTGACGTTGCTAACTTCCTAGAAACTAAAGAAATTTAATTACCACGCATCCTAGGACAACAAACCCTCGTTGATTCATTTCAGCGGGGGTTTTCTTTTTAGACCTACGACAACTGTAAGGAATCCTTATGCAAAACCAAACAAACCCTAACCAGCCTTTTAAAGTTGGTGACACTGTAATCATTAGCAACCGTGTAGTTGATAACTACGGTTACAAAAACGCTTTACCAATGCTGACACCTCATGGTCAAGGCGGTGTGACAGCCGTTGTGATAGCTACTGACTATAGCGAGTGTCCTCTTGATGGAGTCTACTACCCTGATTGTCGGTTAGAACTCTCTTCTGGTGGGAGTATCTGGGTAGATATCTGCTTCCTGAAAGCTCTCCCTAAACGAGTGTTGAAACCTGAGGTTCACTTAGAAAAACCTAAGTCACCACGCCTCACTCCTCAATGCCAGCAAATCATTAACCACCTCAAGAAAGGCCACTCAATCACACAGCGTTCAGCTTTGATGGACTTCAACATTATGTCGTTACCTCGCCGTATCGTTGACCTGAAAGAAGCTGGTTACGTGATTGACAGTGTCATTGAAAAGAACAACCTGACAGGCCAGCGTTACGCCCGTTACTTTCTTCGTAAAGATGACGAAGCCATGAAGGTAGCGGCATGAACAACTTAACAACATTCAACTTCAACAACAGTGAACTACGTGTAGTCGAGCTTGAGGGTAACCCTTGGTTTGTAGCGAAGGACGTTTGTGAAGCACTGGGTTTGAAAGCTACCCCGTCAAACGGCTCATATCAGAACCACTACCGCAAGTTAGACGTTTCTGAAAGACAGGAAACACGAATGGCTACATCTAATGGTCGAAGCACTAGATCAGTAATCATCTCAGAATCCGGTCTCTACAAACTAATCATGCGTAGCGACAAACCTCAAGCTAAACCTTTCCAAGACTGGGTTACTAAGGTGGTACTTCCAGCTATCCGTAAAGATGGTGGTTATATCGCTGGTGAAGAGAACACGGACGATGACGACTTGTTAATGGCTCGTGCTCTACAGGTGGCACAGAGGAAGATCGAGAGTATTCAACAGCGGATGCTTGAGCAGCAGCCAAAAGTCGAAGCTTACGACGACTTCATGGAATCTGAAAGTTATCTCTCCACAACCGCAGCAGCGAAAGTGCTAGGGCTTAAGTCAGCTCAAGTTTTGAATAAGCACTTTCGCACCCTGCGTTGGAAACATGATAACCGAGATATACCTACAGCCCACGCTACTGAAAACGGTTACCTGACCATGAAGATACGTTTACCTACAGGACGTGCTCAGTCTTACCAACAAACAATGGTTACACCTAAGGGCATGAACGCTCTACGTACATTATTGAAAAATTAGGAACACACATGAAACTCAATGCAATTCTCAAAAGCTTCAACAAAACAATTACTCAGTTAGAAACCTTCATTGCTAAGTCAGCTGAGGACATTAAGCAAAACACGATCAAGGTGACTGAACTGCAACGTCAGAACACCAAGATTAACACCGACATTGATACAGCTAAGAACGTAGCTGACAACTTACGCAAAATCACAGGAGCAAATAAGTAATGTTTAAGAAAGCATGGAATACAGTTACATCGTGGATGGGGATTGGCTCAATGAGCGTAGGCCCAACAGCTCAAGACTTACTGAACGAGTCAGCAGTGTTCGACATTTCAGAAACCCTACGGATTAAACCGAAAGCAGCGTGGCAGGTACGTTCACCTAACCGTGTATCACAAAAGAAACGCCGGAAGAACAAACGCTCAGGCAACCCTCACATGCGTAAACGTAAATCTAAATAACTGGAGCTGATTACATGGAATACACTAACAAAACAACTTTACGAATCCAAGGTGTAGGTATCGAGGTAGACCTAAGTAAACCTAAGCCTGTATTAAACCTTAACCATGTAGCCTCTGCTTTGGGTGTCACTATTTTTACAATAGTTAGTCAACTAAGAATCAGTGTCACACCTATCAAAGGTTTATTCCCTTCTGGACAAGTTGGACTGTATATTGCTGACGTGATTGATATGTTAGGTGGTAACTCCTCTCTAAGTCCTATCGCTAGACGCACTTTACGCACCTTCTTGATTGAGCAAGAGACCGCTCTGAATATCATGACAGCTAAGAACCGAGTGCCTGTTATTCGTCACATGCCTGACAGCACCTCAGAAAACGCACCTATCAGATTGTTCCTAGCTTTCAATAACATTGAGTTAACAGACGCTCAGTGCCAGAAACTAGGTAAGTACGCGACAGATATCTACAGAAGTACACGCCTTGGTAGTCCTTCAAAGGTTGAAATCTCTGTTCATACAGACCACGGCTTCATCAAACGTCACGAGAATATCTATCCATACTCTGTGATGACTAAAGCTTTTGAGAAGTTAGTCTCAACTCTATGAGTGGGTGGGTAGAAAGTAAACTACCCTGCCCCGTATGCCCATCGTCAGACGCTTACTCCATTAACGATAAAGGATGGGGTAAGTGTTTTGTATGTGGTGTCAACATCAAAGAGTACGGGGAAGACGAAGAACCAGAGCCAAGGAAAAAACAAATGACCACTAAGGACTTATCATTAGTCCCAGTTGGTGAGATCAGATATTTACCAGCACGTAAAATCACAGAAGAAACGTGTAAGAAGTTCGGTTACTCAGTCAGCCAGAAGAACGGCAAGGTAGTTCAGGTAGCACCTTATCGAAAGAAAGGAACTATAGTTGCTCAGAAGCTACGTGGTAAGAACAAGAAGTTTCAAACAACAGGAGACTTCAAAGACGTAGAGTTATTCGGTCAACACTTATGGCCCTCCTCTGGTAAGAAGCTTGTGATAACTGAGGGTGAGATTGATTGCATGAGCGTCAGTCAACTCCAAGGTAACAAGTGGCCCGTGGTGTCTCTACCAACAGGAGCACAAAGCGCGGTCTCTGCAATCAAAACTAATCTTGAGTGGGTTATTAGCTTCGAGCAGATAATCCTAATGTTTGACGGTGATGATGTTGGTAAGGAAGCTGCACAAGCTGTAGCTGAGATGCTACCTACCGGACAAGCGTTTATCGCAGAACTACCGCTGAAAGACGCTAACGAAATGCTTCTAGCAGGTAGAGGTCAGGAAGTAATACAAGCTATCTGGAACGCTAAACCGTACCGACCTGATGGGATTATCTCTATTGATGAAATACTTGATGACATAGAGAAGCCTATCGAATGGGGTTTGCCTTGGTGGATTCCTGAACTAACTGAGTACACCTTCGGTAGACGTTGGGGTGAGATATATGCTTTCGGTGCTGGTACAGGTATCGGTAAGACTGACTTCCTCACACAACAGATTGCTTACGATGTAACGGAGCTACACGAGAAGGCTGGCGTTATTTATCTCGAAGCGAAACCTACCGACACAGGTAAGCGTATCGCTGGTAAGGTCGATGGTGTCCGTTACCATGTGCCTGACGTTGAACACGATAAGGAGCAGCTACGTAAAACCTTAGGTAATCTCAAAGGTAAAGTCTTCTTCTACGATTCGTGGGGCGAGACTGACTGGGATATTGTCAAAGGTAAGATACGTTATATGGCTACAGGTCTAGGCGTTAGGTTGTTCTTCTTAGACCACTTAACCGCTATGGCTGATACGTCCAACGAGAAAGAATCTATCGAACAGCTTATGAAAGAGTTAGCAGGTCTAGCTAATGAGCTGAATATCATCATCCATTTTGTATCTCACTTGTCCACACCTGAGGGTAAAGCCCATGAGGAAGGTGGTCGAGTAATGATCAAGCACTTCAAAGGATCACGAGCGATTGGCTTCTGGTCTTACTTTATGTTTGGACTTGAGCGTAACCAACAGGCAACGGACGAAGACGATAGAAAAGTCACAGTGTTCCGTATCTTGAAGGATCGTTACACAGGCCAAGCCACAGGTAAGTTAATCAACTTAGGTTACACAGCGAGCACAGGCTTGTTATATCCAATGAAGGAACCAGACGCTGACGCCTATGGGTTTACTGATGAGGGAGTAACTGCTAACTCAGATTACTAACTATCCACCACCACAATTAATACAACAACGAGAGGTTTAATGAAACATGCCATATTCGACTTAGAATCAGACGGCCTCTACTTTGACGCTACTCAAGTTCACTCTCTCTGTATTGGAGAAGAAGGGACAGACTTCCTCCTCTCGTGTACTGAACACACTTATCAACCTCTATACCCGACAACGATAGCTACTGATGTAAATGAAAAGTGGGGCATCGTTGAAGGGTTAAAGGTGCTTGAGGATGCTGACCTGATCATAGGTCACAACATTGTTAACTTCGATTTACCTACCCTCCAGAAACTTTACCCCGACTTCAAGTACGACATTAATAAAGTACGGGACACCCTCCTGTTATCACGTCTTATCTATCCAAACTTAGCTGATAGAGATATTGGCTTAATCAAGAAAGGTGTACTCCCTCCTCGCTTACGTGGAAGCCATTCACTGAAAGCATGGGGCTACCGCCTTGGTATCTACAAGGGTGAGTTTGGACAAGAGACTGACTGGAAAACATGGTCTCCTGAAATGCAAGCTTATTGTGAGCAGGACGTTGAGGTCACTAAAGCCTTATGGGAGAAGCTCAAAGGTATAGAGGTAGATGAACGAGCGGTAGAACTGGAGCACTGGTTCGCTTACATCATAGCCAAGCAAGAGAAGTTCGGCTTTAGATTCAACTTAGATAAAGCAGTAGAGCTTTACGTAGAGCTAGGTCAGAAACGTGAGTCCATGGACGATGAGCTTAAGTCTCTATTCAACCCATGGTACGTGAAAGCTGGAAGCATCACACCTAAGAGAGATAACAAAACCTCAGGCTATATAGCAGGAGCACCTCTCACAAAGGTCAAGCTTCAAGAGTTCAACCCGAGCAGCCGTCAACAAATCGCTGACCGTCTACAGACGTTATATCACTGGAAACCAAAGGAGTTCACTCCCTCAGGTACACCAAAGATTGACGAGACAGTCTTATCCAAACTCCCCTATCCAGCAGCCAAGCATTTAGCTAAGCGTTTCCTATTGGAGAAACGGATAGGACAACTAGCAGAGGGACAGAACGCATGGCTCAAGCTAGAACGAAACGGGAGGATTCATGGAAGTGTTAATACGATTGGAGCAGTTACCGGACGTTGCACCCACTCCTCCCCCAATGTGGCCCAAGTTCCTGCTGTTCGCGCTTTGTATGGTGACCGTTGCCGTGAGCTATTCCACGTTGATGAAGGGTTCGTCCAGCTTGGGGCTGATGCCTCAGGTCTCGAACTACGTTGTCTCGCCCACTACATGGCTAAATACGATGGAGGAGCATACGCCAAGCTCTTACTCGAAGACGATATTCATACAGTCAACCAGAGAGCAGCGGGACTTCCAACACGAGACAATGCGAAGACGTTTATCTACGCCTTCCTCTATGGAGCAGGTGACGCGAAGATAGGCTCAATCGTAGGTAAGGGAGCGAAGGCTGGACGTAAGTTAAAGAACTCGTTCCTGAACAAGACACCTGCTTTGAAGCGTTTACGTGAAGACGTTGAAGCAGTGTTTAAGAAACGTGGTCACCTTCGTGGTATTGACGGACGAATCTTACATATCCGGTCAGCTCACTCAGCACTAAACACTTTACTTCAATCAGCTGGAGCACTCCTAGTTAAGCAAGCAACTATCAATCTATACAAACGTATGGAGAGACTGGGGTTTGTATGGGGTAAAGACTGGGCCATGGTAGCTCATGTCCACGATGAGTTTCAGCTACAGGTTCGTAAGGACATAGCTGAGGAAGTTTCTTTAGTGGCTGTGGAAGCGTTCAGAGAAGCAGGTAAACAATTTAACTGGCGTTGCCCTTTAGACGGTGAGGCAAAGATTGGCCTTAACTGGGCTGAATGTCACTAGGAGATTTTATGAGAACAATACAAGCCCTCTTTGTAGGAGGCCCTCGCGATATGACAAGAGCTGTTATAGATGAAGACTTGGACAGATACAGAGTAGCCGTTATGGACGAGTTACCACTTGAGGTATGGGGAGAACCCTCTGCTCCAGCATACACCCCTAACCTTAATATTGCTTACTACAAACGTAGCTTAACTGTACGCCCTAAAGACGGTGTACCTACGGCTATCTTTACTTATGCAGGGTAGCTATGGACACACAAACAGTATTAGCTCTGCAACGGGCTTACATCAAACCTTTCTCGCTTCAATCTCAGTTCGCTAGGGATAACTCCCACCATGTAGCTGAGCTTGCCAGTCGAGGACTAATCACAACGCACGTGGGCCAAGGTTTCTACGGGAGAATGTGGAGACCTTCTCAGGCTGGACTTGCGTTACTAGAAATGGAGGGACGATGAGCATAGGTCTTATCGTTTTACTTATCTACATTCTACTCATTATTGGCTTTATTGAGTCAACGAGTAGACCACCGGACGACTACCTATGAGCGATAAGAAAGACTGCTACTCATGTAAAGGCTCAGGTTTCGACCCTGACCCCTATCCGGTTTGCTGCGGTAACGGTTCGCTGAACGGTTGCTGCGGTGACCCTATACCTGAGTGGGGGCCGTGTCCTTACTGTGCAGGAACAGGAGAACATATTGAAAACAATCGGACTAATTGACGGTGACATATTCACCTACGAAATCGCCTCAGCAGCAGAGACAGCTACAGACTGGGGTGATGGCCTATGGACACTTCACGCAGAAGCGGGGCCAGCCATAGCAAGACTTGATGACCGTATGGAACAACTCAAGGATGCTACAGATTCAGACGAGTTGATTGTCTGTCTCACTGATAAAGAGAACTGGAGAACTGGAGTCCTACCTACCTATAAAGGTAACCGTTTAGGCGTAAGACGACCGATGATCCTGAACCTTCTCAAGCAACACCTTATTGATAACTACAAGACTTACATCAAACCAACTTTAGAAGCTGACGATGTGCTAGGGATTCTAGCGTCATGGCCTAAGTTGAAGGGTAAGAAAATCATTATCACCAAGGATAAAGACTTACAGACAATCGCAGGTTATCACTTCCAATCCAATCACCCTGAGCGTGGTGTCTTCGAGGTAACACCTGAGGAGGCTGACAAGTTCCACCTGATGCAAGCCTTAGCTGGTGATGTGACGGATGGTTACTCAGGTTGCCCTAATGTCGGTATGGAAACAGCAAGAGATATTGTTGAGAACCTAACTGGATGGGAGCAGTACGAGCACACCTTTAAGTCAGGCCCACGTAAAGACACCACGGAGAACCGTTGGAGAAAGGTCGAGAAGGAAAGCGTATGGGAAGCAATCGTAAGTAACTACGCGAAAGCTGGCTTAGGTGAAGAGGAAGCACTGACACAAGCGAGAGTAGCTCGTATATGTCGGGCCTCAGATTATGACTTCAAAAACAAAAAGGTAATTCTATGGACACCGCAGTAGATATGTCTGACAACGTAAAACAACCCTCGCATTACAAAACCACCATCGACCGCACCACGCACCTTGTACGTACAGCGTTACTAGACGATATGCCTCCCCCTTTCAAGTCAACGAACCTTGAGTGTTTCGAGGCCATGATCTCCATGCTCTCTGTCAATGAGGTGCGTGGTTACTTGAGAGGTAACAGCTTTAAGTATCGCTGGAGATACAACACCAAGAACGGTATCGAGGACTTGAAGAAAGCTCAGTGGTATGAAGACAAGTTACTAATCCTTGAAGAGACATTAGAGCACTGTGCCATGATGGATATAAATGACATGGCTGAACAAATGAAGGAAGCAGCGTGAAAGAAGTTAAAGCATTAGAAAGTAAAACAGACTCTCTTTTACTAAAGGCACGAAACAGAGTAGAGCAACTCAATATCCCTGACGAAGCTAAAGGGGAGATCGGTTCTTTAATCGTAGCTATAGCTTGTGTAGCGTTTGTAGCTATTCAGCTTGAAGATATGGAAGAAGCTTTAAAAGTAGCAGAGGAGGTACTTGATGTTTGAAACACTAGAGAAGCTGGTCATTGAATGGGCCAATACTAAAGGGATCATCGAACACAGTGACTCACTATCGCAGTTCAAAAAGATGGACGAAGAAGTAGACGAGTTCTATGAAGCGTTGATGGCTGATAAACCTGACGAAATTAAACTTGAGTTAGGTGACGTGATCATTACCGCAATCATCCAAGCCCGACTGAATAACCTTACTGCTTCTGAATGTGTTCAAGCTGCTTACGAAAAGATCAGCAAGCGTACCGGAAAAATGACTGACGGGGTTTTCGTTAAAGATAACTAAACCTCTACCAAAGGAAACGAATGAACCATGAGAATTACTATGGTCTCACTTTAGATAACACCAGAACCTCACGCCTAGATAGCCTCGCAGTAGATTTACTTCGGGGCTTTTATATGCTTGAAGGTGAGACTATCCAACAAGCTTTCGCTCGACCAGCTTTAGCTTACTGCATGGGTGACCTAAAGTTAGCCCAAGAAATATACGACGATGTATCACGGGGATGGGCGATGTATTCAAGCCCTATCCAAAGTAACGCCCCCTCTCCAACCTCAACAGGTAAACCAAAAGCTCAACCTATCAGCTGCTTCCTAGGCTACGTGCCTGATACGAGGGAAGGACTGGTAGAGCACCAACAGGAACTCGCATGGTTATCTATGATGGGTGGTGGTTTTGGTGGCCACTGGAGTAGTGTACGTGCTGTGTCTGATAAATCTGTAGGGCCTATCCCTCATATCAAGATAAGTGACAGTGCTGTAGAGGGCTTCCGTCAGGGTAAAACTCGTAAGGGTTCTTATGCTGCTTACTTAGATATTTCACACCCCGACATTGTTGAATTTATTAACCTACGCCTCCCAACTGGAGGTGACCTAAACAGGAAATGTTTTAATGTCCACCACGCAGTTAACATCACTAATGATTTTATGTCTGCTGTTTTTGCTGGCTCTACTTTTGACCTACGTTGTCCATCATCCAACGAAATCAGAGAAACAGTTGAAGCGCGATCTTTGTGGGAGTCGATCCTAGAGTGTCGCTTTAGAACAGGTGAGCCTTACCTTAACTTCATCGACATTGCTAACGAGTATCTACCGGAAACACAGAAAGCCTTAGGCTTACGTATTCACGGTTCAAACCTGTGCAATGAAATTCACCTGGCAACAAACGAACAACGTACAGCCGTGTGCTGCTTATCAAGTGTTAACCTCGCCAAGTATCACGAGTGGAAACACGACAAAGGCTTTATTAAACGTTGGGTTCGCTTCTTAGATAACGTCCTGACAATCTTCATCTACAACGCTCCTGCTCACTTACGCAAAGCTGTTCATTCAGCGAAACAAGAACGAGCGATAGGCTTAGGTCAGATGGGCTTTCACCACTTGTTGCAATCAAGAAATATCCCATGGGAATCACCTATGGCGAAAAGTCTTAACACAACTGTGTCACGTTACATTCACGAGCAAGCAACTGAGGCAACACTTGAGCTAGGTAAGGAACGCGGTGAAGCTCCTGATATGAAAGGTACAGGTAGACGTAACAGTCATCTAATTGCTATCGCGCCTAACGCTAACTCAGGTCTAATCTGTGGCACTTCACCTTCGATTGAGCCATTGCGTAGTAATGCCTTCACACAACGCACTCGTGCTGGTTCACACTTAGTTAAGAATCCTTACCTACAACGTGAGTTCGAGACTAAGTTTGAGGAGTGGTTCCTTGCTGACGTAATGCCTTGGTGGAAAGAAGACGGTATCAATCCGTACACACCAGAGATTCTCAAGTGGCACTCTCGCTGGATTGAGGAGCAATGGCAATCAGTATTACTTAACGAGGGTTCAGTACAACACCTGACCTACATTGATGACTATACGAAAGAGATTTACAAAACAGCTTTCGAGTTAGATATGCGTTGGGTAGTGAGTCATGCAGGTGATCGTCAGCCTTTCGTTTGTCAGGGCCAATCGTTAAACCTTTACTTCCCGTATGGAACAGACCGTAAGTATTTAAACGAGGTTCACCTTATGGCCTTCCAAGCCAAACTTAAAGGACTGTATTACTTGCGTACAACGTCAGGCGCAACAGCAGATAAGGTGTCAATCAAAGCTACTCGCGTGGCGTTACAGGACTACAAAGCAGAAGAGGAGTGCTTAGCATGTCAGGGTTAAACGAACTATCAACTAGCTATAAGCCTTTCCAATACCCTGAGTTTGTTAAACACGCTGTAGACCATGAGGCAATGTTTTGGGGAGAGTGGGAGCTTTCCCTTCAACGTGACGTTAACCAATGGAAAGACGGTACGGTAACCAGTGTAGAGAAAGAGCATATCACTCAGATACTTCGACTGTTTACTCAGTCAGATAAGATTGTTGGAGGCTCTCACGTAGAGGTCTTCTTGCCCTACTTCAAGAACAACGAAGCTCGAATGGGAATATTGTCTATAGCTAATCGTGAGTCCACACACATGAGGGCTTATGCGTTACTCAGTGATACGTTAGGATTCCCTGATAGTGAGTATTCAGCGTTTCTTGAGTATGTGGAAATGGCTGACAAAGCTGAGTTTATGAACGACTTTAGCAGGGACAAAGGCTACACAAAAGAAGAATGGATGGGCCTTAGTTTAGCTCGTACTGTAATGAACGAGGGTATGAGCTTGTTCTCTGCGTTCGTTCAGCTACTCAACTACCAACGTCCTGAGGCTGGCTCAAAGATGCTAGGCATGTGCGAAGCGGTTGAGTGGTCTATCCGTGATGAGACAAAGCACGTGGAGTTTTGGTCAGCACTCTTCCGTAAGCATCTTGAAGAAAACCCGCACGTTGTAACAGACAGCTTCAAAACAGCTATCTACGATATGTTCCGTATGGGTGTCTGGCTTGAGGATAGATTCATTTACCTATCGTTTAACTTAGGTGGGCCTAAGGCGCTTACCGTTGAAGACGTTAAACAATACATACGCTTCATTGCTGATAGAAGACTTGTCCAACTTGGCTTAAAACCTAACTGGGGTATTGAAACTAACCCTCTTCAATGGGTTGACCATATTATCTCAGGTGACTCTCAGAAGAACTTCTTTGAAGGCCGTGTTACCGACTACAACCAGAATGGACTTGTAGGTGACTGGGGGTGGGCTGCTTAGCTCTCCCCTCTAATTAACACGCATCTTAGGAGAAACCTCCACTTATTTTAAAGGAAGCTCAATGAACGAATTACCCGAAGTCCCTGAGGATTTATTACTTGCTCTTGAAGAACGCTATCCCGATAGAGCGCCTGATGGGACAGAACAAGAGCGTCAGGTTTGGATTAATGCCGGAAGTGTGAAGGTTATCAGGCAGCTTCGTAATGCTTTCAATGAGCAAAATGAAACCATCCTAGGAGAAGCTAATGTGCAAACCTAAAGCACCCAAGATCGAGAAGAAAGCCCCTCCTGCTCCAGCCGCTCCACCTCCTGAAGAATCAGCGAGTGCAGCCCAAGGACAAGCAGAGGCTCCAGCTGACAGAACATCCTCAGCAAAACGTAAGCGTAACGGACGAAGCTCCTTACGTATTGGCCTTAATACCGGAGCTGGCTCAGGTGGTACAGGTCTAAATATACCCACGTAATAAGGAGAGTTAATGGATAGAGTTACAGCTAAATCACGCTATAGCTCCCTCGAAACGTTCCGTACAGGCCCTCTTGAGAGAGCACGTACAGCAGCCGAATACACCATACCATCACTTTTCCCTAAGGAGGGTTCAAACGATAGCAGCAAGTTGGCAACCACCGACCAGAGCATAGGTGCTCGTGGGGTTAATAACTTAGCTTCTAAATTCTTAATGACACTCCTACCTCCTAACGAATCATTCTTTAAGTTAAACATTGATGAATATACGTTAGAGGAACTGTCTAACGATGAGGCTGCATTAGCTGAGGCACAGAAAGCCTTATCTAAAATTGAGCGTACTTGTATGCTTGAATTGGAGTCTCTATCAGCTCGCGCCGTCTTGAGTGAAGGCTTTAAGCAACTGATTGTTGCAGGTAACGCCCTCCTGTTCCTCGATAAGAAAACTTTAAGAACGTATCGCCTTGATAAGTATGTTATTCGTAGAGACCCAGCAGGTAATGTACTGGAAATAGTTATCAAAGAGTCAGTCTCTCCCCTCTCATTACCTGAGAAAGCCAGAGAGTTAGCCGCCTCAGAAGATGACCAGAAAACAGTAGAACTTTACACGCATGTAAAACGAACAGCTGAAAACTGGGCAGTCTACCAAGAGATTAACGAAAATATTGTTCCAGACTCTCAAGGCGCATACCCGCTGGATAACTGTCCATGGATTCCCCTACGCTTTACACGTATTGACGGTGAGTATTATGGGAGAGGCTACGTTGAGGAATACTTAGGCGATTTAATTGCAGCCAACGGTTTGCAGAAAGCTATCGTTCAGTCAGCCGTAGCAACCTCTAAGCTTTTAATCTTTGTTGACCCTAACGGGGTTACCAAAATCAAAGACATATCAGAAGCGCCTAACGGAGCTGTGAGAGCAGGACGAGAGCAGGACGTAAGTATGCTCCAGTTAAACAAGGCCGCTGACTTACAAGTAGCCTTGGAAACACTTCGGGATATTATCCAACGCCTCTCTTATGCCTTCCTACTTAACTCCTCTATCCAACGTAAAGGTGAACGAGTAACAGCGGTAGAGATTCGTTACATGGCTGGAGAGTTAGAGGACGTATTCGGTGGTACATATTCGGTGCAAGGACAAGAGTTTCAGATACCTTTTGTAAACGTACTACTGAGAAACTTAACCAAACAAAAGCGATTACCTCAGCTACCTAAAGACGTAGTTAAACCGACTATCACTGCTGGCTTAGATGCGCTGGGACGAAGCCATGACCTAATTAAAATGGATGAGTTCCTACAAGGCGCGATACAAACGCTAGGCCCTGAAACAGTAGCTGCGTGGGTTAACGCAGGTGACTACTTAACAAAACGTGCAGCAGCCTTAAGTCTGGATTCTTCGGGACTGGTCAAAACTAAAGAGCAGAAACAGGAAGAGGACAGACAGAACTCAGAACAAATGATGCAACAAATGTTACAGCAACAAATGATGCAGACAGGCGGCAAGGTAATTGAGAACGCAACCAAAGGAACAGATATAAATGTCGAACAGTGACACAGAAGTAAATCAAGACGTAGCGGAAAGCTCTCCAGAAAAGGAAGCTCCCGAAACACCTAAGGCTCCAGAAGTTAAAGAAGAGTCGAAGCCTAAGTCAACCAAGGCGAAAGCGCCTAAGAAAGCTACAGTGAGCGAAAGTAAACCTGTAGGTCCAAAAATTACCAAGCTTAAGAACGGCTTGGTTTTAGCTGAATACTAGGAGTAAGCATGACGACAGTTATCAATACACACGATACAGGCGCTGAGACAAGTAAAGCTCCAGAGGGCCACGATCAGGAAATGCAAGACAAGGTAGACAGTAAGAATCAAGAGATTGCTGAGTTAGAGCAAGCGGATAAGCCTGAGAAAATCTTAGGTAAATTCGAGACTGTTGATGACCTGACCGCAGCCTATCAAGAGCTTGAGCGTAAGTTGAGTACAGGTAAAACGGACGAAGCTACTGACTCTGGTGAAGCCACCAGTGAGACAGAGGACGAAACCACTGAAACCGATGATACTGACACAAGCACTGAGGACGAAGTTGTAGAGAAAGCAGGTCTTGACATGGAGACTCTTCGCAAAACCTACGAAGAAACTGGCGCTTTAACTGATGAAGATTATGAAGCCTTAGCTAAGGTGAACATCGACAAAGATACAGTTGACGAGTACATCAAAGGTCAGGAAGCACAAGCCACACTGTTGCGTATGGAAGTCTTCAAAACTGTTGGCGGTGAAGACAACTTTAATAACATGGTTGAGTGGGCTGCGGCTAACTACAGCGAAGATGAGATTAGAGCTTTCAATCGTGCTACTGACTCTGGAGACTTGGACGCAATCAAAGATGCTACGCAAGTTTTAGCTATGAAATACACCAAGGCCAACGGTAGTGACCCTAGCCTTGTCAATGGTGACCCTGCAAGTACAAGCGTCGATGTGTTTGAGTCAACAGCTCAACTCACAAAGGCTATGGGTGATCCACGTTACGAGACTGACCCTGCTTACCGTAAAGCGGTTGCTGAAAAGTTAGCTCGTTCTTCAATCATGTAAGGAGATTCAATGGAATTTATTACCGCAAACTGGGAGGGTTTCTTAGCTCTCGCAGCAGCTTTACACGGCTTAGCATTAGCTGTAGTCAACCTGACACCAACACCTAAAGATAACGCAATGCTATCGAAAGTCTACGGCTACGTAGAGAAAGTTGCAGGTATCTTCACCAGCAAGGCCAAGGAGAAAGGTGAGTAGTTTTTTAAACTTACTTAGTTCTTTCTTTCAGTCATTACTCCTGATCCTCACAAGTCTTCGCGAGAAGTCCCTAAGGGATCAGGGGCGTGACGCTGTACTTAATGAGCAGCTTACAGAAGCTTACGACAACTTAGGAGAATCCCATGAAATTGATAGCAAAGTTGCTAGGGGTGACCTTAGTGATACTGAGCTTGAACGGCTGCGTCAGTACCAGAGAGACTAGCGTTAATCCTTGTGTTTGGGTGAAGCCTATCACTTGGAGCAGCAAGGACACTCCTGTAACACTTCAAGAGATACAAGCCCACAACCTTAAGTATTTAGCTTTCTGCACAAAGGAGAGTAAATGACACGCACAGCTGAGTATGACTCAGATATTGCAGAAATGTACGGGACAGCAAAACCCTCGCTTGTCTTTAGTTTTAATGAGGATCAATCGGTAGGTATAGTGGTAGGCGTAGGGAAGCCTTATTACCCCACTAACGCCCTTATAGACGACCCTGTTATAGAACCCCCTGTAGAGGAAGTACCTCTAGTAACAGGTATGGCTGTTTATCCATTATCTTTTAAACCATTAGGATTTTAAATGTACGCAAACTTTACACAGGAGACATGCACAGGAACGGGCAGTGTCTTAACATTAACAGGAGCCACAGATGGGATGCTTCCTTTTAGTGCTTCATTTACTGACGGTGACGAAGTAGCCTACACAGTAATCGCAGGTGATACTCTAGTTAGGGGTGTAGGGACTTATAATCAGGGGCAGATCACCAGAAATGATACATGGTCTAGCGTTGCAGGGGTTGTATCAAATGCTCCCCTTAGTAATGCCCCCCTTGGGACAGGCTCTCACTTGGTACAGTGTAACGTAGGTGCAGAAACAGCACCGAATTTACCAATGACAGGCTTAAACCGCATCATCTTCTCAGCGCATACAGGGATGAACACAGGGGTTGACTCAGGCCCGATAGATGCTGACTACGTTTACTACCTTCCCTTTAAAGCAGAGAGAGCAATACCTTTCAAACAGATAGTCTTTCGTGTCAGAGAAGCATCTACGGATGTAAATGGTAGAGCAATAGTAGGCTTAGTAACAGCGTCTAAAACAGGACAGCCTATCAAGGTATTAGCGCAAACAGGAGAAGTAGATGTTAGCGTTTCAGGGGATCAGTTCATCACAGCTTCAGGGGTTGTCCCTGCGGGATGGTCTTACTTCGTTGTCCTCTCTAATACCTCTTTTAATATGGGAGCCGCGACAAGAGACAACAATCAACCTTCCATTTTAATGGGCGCTCTAAACACAGGCGCGGTTCTTAGGGGGAGGGTTTACGTACGTATTAGCGCACCTTACGCCTCAACACTTCCTGATCCCTTACCTCCTATTGACGGTAAAGGCGTGGACTTAGGTAACTTACCATCTGTAGGGGTAGTTCATAATGATTAATTATATTGAAAAAGGTGAGAGACTTCATCTAGCTATCGCCGATGCAGGGTACACCTTAGCTAATATTGACGGTGTATGGGTAGCTGATAATGAGACTGCTGTTCAGGAGATAATTGATACTTTTGACCCGCTACCTTTAGCGATCCAAGAAGCTAAAGACCTTATAGACGCCGCGGCTAGTGAGGCACGTGCTCGTTACGTTACCACAGGAGTTGCTCAAGACCCTACCTATCAGATGAAACTTGAGGATAGTGTTAACTTCACTACGGAGGGTTACCCTGAGGAAAACCTTAGTGATTACCTAATGCTCAAAGCCGAAGCTGAGGCTTTGAGCAGACTACAGGGGAACAGGCAGCAAAACTCGTGATAGCTACCTACACTCAATGGAAAGCCCTAGCCTCCACAATAGAGAATCTTCGGAGGAAGGGGAGCGTCCTTCTATCAACGCTTACCGAGTGGAGAGATTGTAAGCAAGTAGCTAACACAATCATTAACCAACTAGATTCCATTTAGTAGGTATTCGCTTAAGTTTTAATTACCACGCATCTTAGGAGAAACAACAGTAACACTTAAGTAGCTCGTTAGTTTTTTCATATTTAATTCCTTAGCAAAACTTTAGTCCTCGCCTCTTCATGGTCTCGCTAACCATGTACGTGAGGATTTTTATTAACCTCCCTGTAGTTTGGATTGTCGGATGACGGTCGTTTATAGGGAGGCTCTTTTTCTGTGTGTAGCTCAGTCTGGTTAGAGTCCTCGCCTTGGATGCGAGTTGTCGTAGGTTCAAATCCTTCCACACAGACCATAGCGGGTATGGAGAAATGGTGTCTCACAAGGCTCATTACCTTGAGATCAGTCGGTTCGATTCCGACACCCGCTTCCATTTCAAGTTCTTTCAGGTGTGTCCATAGTTCAACTGGCAAGAATGACAGGTCGTGATCCTGTTAGTTGTGGGTTCGAGTCCCACTGGACACCCCTGAGGGTTCTTTAACTCTCTTTAGTACCTCGATTGTGAAAGTCATTAACCACACTGGCAGCAAGGCCGGTGGTTGTGACCATGAGTTTTCACGCAAACAACCATGGCCCTTGAAGTCACTCTGCGGAGTAATGGATAGGACAACCTTGTGTGAATGGCGCGAATGACGATTGGAAACGCTCAACTTTCCTAAATCATTCACGAGGTATATTCCAATGGCTGATGCTATTGTTTCACGTTTAGGCCAAGTCAACCGTACAGGTGACGAAAAGGCCATTTTCTTAAAAACTTTCGCAGGTGAAGTCCTAACGTCTTTCGAGAAGAAAAACGTAATGACAGGCAAACACCAAATGCGAACAATCTCTAACGGTAAGTCTGCATCATTCCCAGTAATGGGCCGCACGACTGCTGACTACCACCAAGTAGGTAAAGAGATTCTAGGCGGTAAGATGTCACACGCAGAACGCATCATCACTATTGATGACCTGTTGTTGACCTCTCAGTTTATCGCGAACATTGACGAAGCTATGAACCACTATGACGTGCGTTCTACCTACTCTAAAGAGATGGGTAATGCTTTGGCTAATCAGTTCGATAAACACGTATTGCAAACAGCGGTACTTGCTTCTCGTGCAACTAAAACCATCACTGACGCTGACCAGTTCGGCGGCTCACGTTTACTGAACGTTGACAACTCTGATGGTGATGCACTTGCAGAGGCTATGTTTGAAGCAGCTCGTATCTTAGACGAGAAAGATGTACCAGAAGATGAACGTTACCTGTTCGTCCGTCCTGCTGAGTTCTACGCTATGGCACGTTCAACGAAAATCTTGAACCGTGACTGGGGCGGTGAAGGCTCATACGCAGGTGGTAACGTTATTCGCGTAGCGGGTATCACTATCGTCAAGACCAATAACTTACCTAAGACTAACGTTACTACCGGCACAACTGAGGCTGGTACTAACGACAAGTACATGGGTGACTTTAGCGGTACTGTCGGTGTGATCATGCACCCGTCAGCGGTAGGTACAGTCAAACTCTTAGATTTAGGTCTGGAGTCTGAGTACCAAATCTCACGTCAAGGTACGTTGATGGTTGCTAAATACGCAGTCGGTCACGGTATCTTACGTCCTGAGGCTGCTATCGAGTTAAACACAGCTGCATCATAAACCACCTAGTAGCAAAGCCTACTAATCCTAAGGGAGTCGTCTAACAAGCGGCTCCCTATTTTTTTCGTTTTAAGGATTCCCTATGGATATTACACCTTCTACAGAGCTAGAAGCTATTAACGAAATGTTGGGCGTTATAGGCGAAGCTCCTGTATCAACAGTTGAAGATAATGGACTCGTAGATGCAGCTATAGCTAAACAGATACTTAACTCAACAAGCCGTGTAGTTCAATCAAAAGGCTGGCACTTCAACACTGATGTAGGTGTTGAGATTACCCCCGCTTTCATTTCAAAAGAACTACAGCTACCTCTTAACGTATTACGTGTCGATACCTCGCAGGAAGATAAACACCAAGACCTTGTGCAGAGAGGCCAGCGTTTATATGACCGTGTAAAGCACACGTATAAGTTTGATAAACCTATCAAGGTAGACATGACAGTCATGCTTACTTTCGAGGAACTACCTGAACCAGCAAGGTATTACATCACGATTAGAGCAGCTCGTATCTTTCAAGCACGTACAGTCGGTTCACAAATTCTAGGTGGTTTCACTGAGGTGGACGAGAACTTAGCCCGACTATCTCTTGAGAGTCTTGAGTCGGACATTGCAGATGCAAACATCCTTACAGATAGTCTCTACCCTTACTCCATTCTTGGGAGGTCTTAATGCCACTAATAACAGGCTCTATTCCTAATCTAGTGAATGGGGTTAGTCAGCAACCAGCAGTGTTAAGACTGTCTTCGCAAGGTGAGTCACAGTTGAATTGTCTGTCATCGGTAGCAGAAGGGTTGTCTAAACGTCCTCCTACTGAGCACATTGCAAGACTAGAGGGTGTGAGTAAGGAAGCTTACTTTCACACCATTAACCGTGATAGTAACGAACGTTACAACGTAGCTATCGAAGACACGAATATTAAAGTGTACGACCTAAGTGGTCAGGAGAAAACTGTCAACTTCCCTAACGGTAAAGCGTATCTAGATTCGTCAGTACCTAAGGAAGCCTTCCAATGTGTGACTGTAGCTGACTATACCTTCATCTTGAACAAGACGGTAAACGCTAAAGCTGAAACTGAACTTTCACCTGAGAGACCCAATGAAGCTTTAGTATGGGTGAGACAAGGGGCGTATGGTAGTACATATAAAGTTATCATTGATGGCGTAGCACAGGCTTCATACACAGTTCCAGACGGTAGTAACTCCTCTCATTCAACCTCAGTAACAACGACTAACATTGCCAATCAACTGAGAACACAACTTGCCAGCAACCTAAGTTCAAACTTTACAGTTAGCATTAGTGGTTCAGTTATTCATATCTCAAACGCCGCTGAGGACTTTTCTTTAAACGGTGTAAGTCCTAACGGTGATACCTTCATGGTTACGGTGAAAGAGTCAGTCCAAAGCTTTAACGACTTACCCTCCGCTGGTGTCAATGGTTTTACTGTAGAGGTAGCCGGAGACAACAACAGCCAGTTTGATAATTACTATGTTAAGTATGAAAGCGAAGACGAACTAAGTAGCAACGGTGTGTGGCGTGAGACGGTTAAAAGTGGCGAAGAGTACAAGATAAACCCTTCAACAATGCCTCACGCTTTGGTGCGTGAAGCTGACGGTACATTTACCTTCAAGACTATTGAGTGGTTACCTCGTCAAGTAGGTGACTCAGAAAGCTCCCCTATGCCCTCCTTCATAGACAGAGGTATTGCTGATATTTTCTTCTACCGTAACCGCTTAGGTTTTGCTGCTGATGAGAACATTATCTTTTCAAGAGCAGGTGACTTCTTTAACTTCTTTAGAGGTACAGCTACGACAACTCTGGACGATGATCCGATTGACGTAGGAGTGAGTCACGTTAAGGTCTCGCTGATTAAACAGGTACTACCATTTAACGAGTCATTACTTCTGTTCTCTGATCAGACACAGTTCCAGACTGGCGAAGCTAGTACACTCACACCTGAGACTATCTCAATCAATGTAACTACAGAATACGAGTGTTCCTTGGACGCTAAACCTGTAGGGATTGGTAAGTATGTTTACTTTGCTACACAGCACGGTAAGTTCTCTGGAGTACGTGAATACTTCGTAGATACGGATACTGAGTCAGAACAAGCCGCTGAGGTAACAGCTCATGTGCCTAAGTACATCAAGGGTAAAATCACTCAGCTCACAGCTAGTTCGAGCGAGGATGCTTTAGTCGTCCGTACTGATGAAGACTTATCCGCTATTTACATTTATAAGTTCTACTTCAATGATAACGATAAGTTACAGGCATCTTGGTCGCGTTGGGAAACTGGAGATAAGGCCGATATCTTAGACTGCTCTTTCATTGAGTCACAGCTATTTATTAAGGTAAGCCGTGCTGACGGTGTCCATTTAGAGGTAGTGAACCTCTCGTCAGAAGTGGTCGAGGAAGACTGGGATATCTTGGTTCATCTTGATAGGAAACTGAACTACACCCAAGTAACCACAGACCTTAACCCTAACGTCCCTTCCCCAACAGGCGTAACTCCAACAGGTGTAACCTTACCTTACAAACTAACAACAACTGATAACTTTGTTGCGGTGACTGGGCCTGACGGAGTGATAGGTGAAGGTACGTTATTAGTACCGCTATCTATTGATAACTCAGGTTCCACGAGCATTGTTTACTTTGACGCTGACTTAACATCACAGAAGTTCTACGTAGGTCTCCTATACGAATCACGTTACCGTCTATCGACACTTTACGTCAGAGACAATGTGCCTAATGGCGGTCAGGTAGCAGTAACACAGGGCCGACTACAGCTACGTAAGATGGATGCAATCCTTGGTAAGTCAGGCTACCTAAGAGCAGAGGTAACACCTCACAGCAGACAGAAGTACACCTACGTATTCAACGGGAGTGTGCTTGGTTCTTCTGAGTACGTCCTAGGTAAGACAAGCTTACGTAATGGTGTCCTTTCATTCCCAATCCTTACACGTAATGAGACCGTAGATATTGAGTTTGTAAATGACTCGTTTATGTATTTCTCAATCTTAAGTCTTGACTGGGAAGGTCTCTACACTGAACGAGCAACGAGGGTGTAATGTTAACTGTTAGAAAAGCCATTAAAGAAGACGCTATCAGTCTGGCCCCTCGTTTACGCGAGATAGACAAAAGGGAGCTTGTGATAAGTACAGGCTCCACAGATATTGAAAGCATCTTAACTGAGGGTATTGAGATTAGTTCAGCTTGCTTTGTAGCTGTTGATTCTGACGATATACCTCATATCATCTTCGGAGTCTCTCCTACCAGCGTTTCCTTTACAGGGTGCGTATGGATGGTGGGGACAGAAGCCATTAAAGAAAACTGGAGACAGTTACTAAGAGAGACCCGTCAGTGGGTTGAGAGACTTAGCACTAACTATAAGCTCCTTATCAATTCCGTTTACGTCAAGAACCCTATTCACTTACGTTGGCTCAAGTGGGCCGGATTTACTTTTATTAAAGTTTTCTATGTGAAAGGTGAGCCGTTTGCGGAGTTCGTCTTAATCAAACACGAGGACGAAACCAATGTGTAACCCCATAGCTCTCGCGGTAGCTTCTTTCGCAATGACAGGTGCTCAAGCAGTGCAGCAACAGGGGGCCGCTGAAAACCAAGCCGACATGATCAATCAGCAGTACGAGCAGAACTATGACAACTCTATTGCTGAAATGCAGGACAGCTATCGACAAACCTCAGCCAGACAGATGCAGGAACAGGACGCAGCCGGAGAGCAAAAGCGTCAACGCCAGATGCAGGAACGTCAGGAACTAGCCTCAGCTAATGTAGCTGCCGGTGAAGCAGGTGTCACAGGTTATTCAGTCGAAGCCCTTTTAAGAAATATATCCTCTCTATCACTTCAAGACCAGACGAATATTAACCAAGGTCGTGATATGAGAATCTCGCAATTAACAGAACAGCAGGAAGGTATCCGTAGCCAGACAACCGCGCGTATCAATGGCGCTCAACAAGCACGTAGTCCGTCTAAGTGGGCTATGGGTTTATCTATCGGCGCTGGAGCTTTGAACGCTGCTGGTAATTACTATAATCAGACTAAAGTGCAAGGCACTAAGTAATAAGGAATCTATATGGTTGATAATGTAAACGGGCTGCGGCCTGTAGGTAACAGCAATCAATCAGTAAGACGTAAAGAAGGAAGGGTAGCTGATAGAAAGGCTACCCGTCTTACTACAGCGTTGGCTCCTGCTGCGGCTAGAGTATCAACGTTTAAAGGCGTAACCGCTGCTACACAAGACAAAAGCTCTGAGCTACTTATGAACGCTCTAGGCAAACTTAACCCCGCTATTAACAACTTCGTTACTGCTAAACAATCCTCAGATGATGAGACAATCCTTAACCAAGCTGAATACCACATGGAGCGTATTAGAGAGGAATTAGGCAACGGCACTGTTACTGCTGTTCAGGTAGGTGAACTCTTACCGGAAGCCTCAGCTACAGTACGGGCCAAGATCACTCAGTCTATGGGTAGTCGTCAAGGTAAAGAGTTTATCGCTCCAATCCTAGATGAAATCGAAAGTGACGATACAGTAAGACTAAGCACTGAGTTACGTAACAAACGTCTCGAAGAAGCTAAAGCAGAGGCTCTAGCATTAAGTGATGATCCCTTCTACGCGAACGGTGTTATGTCTGCAATCAACGCTAAGATTAACCAAAGCGAACAACGGTGGCAGTTAGAGACAGCTAAGTATCATAAGGACGCTGTAAGGGATGAGTACAAAGACGAGATTGCTAATACCATCCTCAACGGAGGTGACTTACTTGAGTGGGACTCAGTAGCTAAACAAACAGGCCCGTTCATGGATAGAGAGCGTAACGAAATAGTTACAGCTACAGCAATGGACTTAGCCGTAGAAAGTGGTAACCCTGAAATACTGAACACTGTTCCTGAACGTTTCCTCAACGCTGAGACAAAACGTAAATTCGGAATAGTTAAACAGCAGATAGAGAAAGATAAGTACGCACAGTGGTCTCAACAACGGACAATGGATGAAGAGAATCGTAAGCTGTTCTTACGTGATAAGAAGGTTGAGATTATCCAACGTTCGTTAGATGGCAACCTCTCTGCAAAAGATTACAGACAACACCCTGAACTGTTTGCTTACGCTACACAGCTGGCCTCTACTGCGAGTATGGACAAGACAACGAGTGTTATCAATTCACAGCGTATTCAGAATGGCATCTTTCAAGCCGCTTTGACTGGAGACATTAGCGGTTCTTTAGGGAAGTTTGGTTATGATGGAGACCTAACAGAAGATGGTCTTTATGACTTCATCTTAGGAAGTAACAACTTAAACGCTACTGAAAAGCAGAACTTAGCTAAGGCTGTGCCTGAGTTATTGAAAGGTCAGGTGCTCCTACAGCAACCAGCGGTTAAAGACTCCTTAAACATTTACCTAAGACCAGCTTTAGAAAACTTACGTAAAAGCCCTAACGCTAAGATTCAGTCACTGCTAGATGGTAGCACCATTGAATCAGACGTTATTGATGCCTATGAAGGTGAGATCACTTTTAATCTAATGTCTTACTACAACGAACATGGACGTATGCCTAAAAGCTTCGAGTTCAACGGTATCGTTAAAGAAGCACGTAAGTCAGCTCTTGAGCTAATGCGTGAGCTTACTAAGGTTGAGAACACTGGTACTACACCTGCTCAAGCACAGCAGAACATAAGTGCTAGAAAATTCACATTTGATGCACAGGGTAATCCTATACTTCCTGAGGAGGGTGATTAATGGCTCAGGTTTTTGAGTATAACGGTAGAACAGTAGAGTTCCCTGATAACACACCTAAAGAGGTCATCACCTCAAAACTGAAAGAGCTTAAACAAAGCGGTCAGTTAGACGAGTATATCCCTTACGGCAAAGTCCCTGAGGAGATTGACGCTGACAAACTCATAGAGAACCAAGACTGGATGAGAGCTTCAAGTGAAGTTTACAACGCAGTTAAACGTCAGCCTTTCGATGGTTCACCTGAGGAGCTTGCTGAGTGGTCTCGTGAGTTCATGGCTTACTTTAACTACAACATTGCAGCTACAGGTATTACAGCTGAGTCGTTGATGAAAGCTGACCAGACACAGAAAGAAGCTTTTCTCTACATGATGGACACTTTCGACAATACTAATATGTCGTGGGAAGGTGCGGGAAACGCAGCTGTAGCAATCGCTTTAGACCCAACTAACCTCGCCGGTATCGGCTCCTTAGGTTTAGGTAAGGTCGCAGCTATGGGTGCTCAGAAAGTAGGTAAGCAAGCCCTATTGCATGAGCTTAAAAAAGGCTTAGGTAGAACAGGTGTTGTACTTGGGGCTGAGTCGGCTGCTCTTTCATACGCTGACGACAGAATGAGACAAAACATTGAGGTCGATGCAGGACGTAAGGAAGAACGTGATGCAATGCAGTCGATGATTGCAACAGGTACAGGGTTCGCCTTCGGTGCAACCTTAGGGGTGGCTGGTGATTATCTAGCAACTAAGTTCGGAAGAATGACTAAAACCTCAGGTAAGGCTCAAACCGAAGAACTCCCTCCACAACCCTTAGGTAAGGACACAGCTCCTGTTGATGAAACTCTGGTGAAAACTGTAGACAACAGCGTGGAGATTGTTAAAGACAAAGCTGAGGAAGTGGCACAAGGAATCACTAAGGAAGCTGGTGTGTTGAAGTTTGGTGCGCTGGAGTTACCTGTGAATGAGCGAGTGTTGTCAAGAAGAAATGATACTCTCGCGGCCTCGCTGGAGTTTGGTGAAGAGGTAGCTAAGCAAATGGCTAAACTCAACCCTGAACAAGCAGCAGACCTCCCAGCAGCCCTAGGTGTTGATAGGCTCTCACTTAGAGAAGTGGAGGAGCTGGCCTCAAGTACACTGACTGCACGTAATAATTTATCAGATGAGTTAGCAAAACTTATTATCAAAAATAATGCTAATCCTACACCTGAGCTTAAAGCTGAGATACTTCGTATGGGTGACCGTCAAGCTGGTATAGAGATGCTCGACTCACTCTTGAGAAATAGCCCCGCTTACATGATGAGAGCGCGTCAGGAACAGAACACGTTACTCAACGACCTGACTTTGGACAATGTTCGTAAATCTCTGGTTGATGAGAAACGCCCTGCTGACGAGGCTGATGTGTTTAACGAGTTCGTGAGGCTACATACAGAGGCTTCACAAGGTTATGAGCAAAAACAGATAAGCCGAGAGTTCGACAATGCCGCAAGAGAGTCTCTTAACAAAGGTGACTTAAGAGGCGCTATGGATAAGGCTGTAGAGAAACGAGTCAAGCTCAACTCTTTGAGTAAGATAGCTCAGGAAACAGAAGCCTCATGGCCTTCTAAAGTTCTTGAGTTCGCTATCTCTAACGTTTTCTCTCCTACTACTTTACAAATGAACGTACTCGCTTCGTCAATTAAGACAGTTATTAACCCTGCGGTACGCGCCTTACTAAATGACCCTTTCGAGTTAGCTACCCGTCAACACATGATGGCTTCTTATTCTGCAATGCGTTCATCGTTAGGCATGGCGTGGAGAGCCTCTAAAGCTTCCTTTCGTTTAGAGCAGTCGTTACTGACTCGTGATCCTAACAAGTACCTTGAAAACGCTTTAGCTATCAAAGGCCGCAAAGGTGGATGGATACGTACCTATATTCGTTTAACTACGGCTCAGGATGAGTTCTTATCACAGATAAACTACACCTCGTATATAGCTGGACGCGCTTCCTCTGATGCGGTTATCGAAGCACAAAAGCGTGGCTACACAGGTGAACAACTTGACGCTTTTGTTAAGAAAAGAACAGAGGCAGCACTTAAGGAGGCTTACAAACAGGCAGATGTTGAACAAGCGTTGATCCCTATTGTGACTAAAGGTAAGAACTTAAACCTTTCCGGCAAGGCTCTTGAGGATTTTGTTAAAGCTGAGATTGCTAAAGACCCCGACGCTTTACGTGTAGCGAACACTAAAGATAACGAGCTGAATAAAGAAGCGGTTACCTACCTACGAGATACATTGTATAAGCGTGAGTTCAGCGGCGAAGGTACAGCATCAAGCCTTGCTAAATGGTTCGATGAAGGAATGAGTACACAGCCAACGTTAAAACTCTTGATAGGACAGTTATTCATTCGTACACCTTTACGTGTTTTTGAGGAAGGTATGCGTATTACACCAGCGGCTCAGTTCTTAGCACCCCGCTTCCTTTCAGATATTCGAGGTCTTAACGGGCCAGAGAGAATGACTAGGGCGCGGGGCGAGGCTATGGCTTCTATCGCTATGGCTTCCGCTGTAATGACACTCTACTCTGAGGGTAGAATCACAGGCGCAGGAAGTAACCGTGACTGGAGACAAGATGCACTTCAACGTGACTCAGCTGAACAAGACCCTTACACAATAGTTGATGAGGATGGTAACAGCTATAGTTACCGTTTCTTTGACCCTATCGCTACACCCATGAAGACCATGGTTACAGGTATGGAGCTACTCGACCGCCTAACTATACGTAAGGCTCAAGGTGAGGAAATACCTGATAAAGCTTTTCAAGATGTATCTAACTATATAGGTATCACTACCATAGCTTTTTACAAAGCATTTACAGACGCTAACCTCTTGGCTGGCTTAGGTGGTACTGCTGATGCTATTGAGTCAGCCTTCGACCCTGAGGGTAGACCTTCGGGCTTCTTACGCTTCATAGGTGAGAAGATGCGCTTAGTAACACCCTCGACTGTACGTAAGGCTGAGCTAACGTTGAACCCTGAGGACAGCATGAGAGAACCTGCTACAGTTTTACAGGTGGCTCAGGCTCAGTTACTTGACCCTTGGGGTATTGAAGCTATCAAAACTCCTTATGCTTATGACCACATGGGTAGACGTAAGAGTCTGACAAACACAGGAGCTTTATGGAACGTTTTCTCTGGAGCAACACCAGAGCAACGAGCGAAGGGCCGGAGTGAGAATGAACTGTTCGTTGATAAAGAGCTGAAAAGATTGCAGGAGATAACGGATTTAATCATTCGTATCCCTACTAGCCACAGCTCAACTAACATTGACTATCGGACAGTCCTAACAGCAGATGGTAAGGAAACACTCTACGATAGATGGAATCAACTCTACAACGAAACACTGAATGTCGATGCAATGGCTAAGATACTTAAGGCTCCGTTACCTGACGGCACGATGAAGTATAAAGGGCCGCGCGTCACTACCATTCAAACAATGATCAATTCAGCTAGAGATATCGCCCACGCTAAGCTAATGAGTGAAAACCCTCAACTGTTCGATGTGGACGTTAGGAACCAGACTCAGAAAGCCTTATCAGAAGCAGGTCTCTTCGATGCTGACAGGAAGACAAACTCTAAACCAGTTAAAGACTTCCTTGAGGAGATTCAATAACAATACGGGAGGCTTCGGTCTCCCTTTTCTTTAGGAGGATTAATGGCATATTCCTTCGTGGAGTTCATTCACGAAACACCAAGTAATGCTAACTATTCTTTTTCTTTCCCTTATATCAACAAATCTGACGTAAAAGTCTCAGTAAACGAGCAGGACTCAGCTTACGAGTGGATTACTGAGAACACTATTAATGTCACCCCTGAGCCAGTCTTAGGCTCTAAAGTCCGCATCTACCGTGACACACGTAAATCAACACGAATCGTAGACTTTCAGGATGCCTCTACTCTCAACGAAACACAGCTTGACCTCTCAGCTCTCCAGCTTTTCTACCTCATTCAAGAAGGACTTGATAGGTCTGACGCTACAGTAGCTCTACGCTCTGGTGAGTGGGACGGTCGTGGTTTGGTCGCGAGTAACTTTGGTGACCCTATTGATGGCTCTGACCTTGTTACTAAGGACTGGGCCTTGTTCTCTGGAGATAGCTTCGTTATGGCTGCTCAAGAGGCGGCTGCTTTAGCTGAGGGTTTCAAAGACCAACTGCAAGACCTAACAGTAACAGTGGTTAACGTTCCTAACGACCAGCAAGGCACAGCGTCATACAACGCAGTGACCGGAGTTCTTACCTTACATATTCCCATGGGGGCTACAGGCCCACAAGGGCCAGTTGGTGAGAAAGGCCCTAAGGGGGACAAAGGTGAGTTAGGAGATACTCCTTCCGGCCTAGCGTTTGGTCAGATGATGATTGATGAGGATGGTTACTTATACCTCGAATACGTAGGGGACGACCTCAATGCTGATTTTGAGATTGATGAGGATGGTTACCTCTACGCAACACTATAGGAGAATTAATGCCTAGATTAAAAATAGGTCGTGTCACTTTCGCTTTCAAAGGTGAGTGGAACGGTCTAACAGATTATGAACGGTTAGATACCGTAACGTGGAACGGTTCATCATGGGTAGCTAAAATTGATGTACCCAAAGGTGTAGAACCTTCGTTAGCTAATGATAGTTACTGGGCCGTAGGTGCTCAGCGCGGCGAGACAGGAGCACAAGGCCCCGCTGGTGACGCTGAGAATCTGACATGGGATATGATCGGTAGTAAACCGCAAACGGCTACACGCTGGCCTACATTCGGTGAAGTCAACTCTGTACCGCAAACGGCTACACGATGGCCTACATGGGATGAGGTAAGTAATAAGCCTTCTTCGTTCCCCGTGGATGCTGAGTCACACGACCACAAACGTATAGTTGATGTACCAGCAGGTTCAGTCCCTTTCGACAACGCCTCCAGAAACCCTCGCGAGTTCTTCAATGTAGGACTCTGCGTTACCTTCGTTGAGGATAGTTACGGCTGGCCTATACCGTTCGGTAAGCTTTTAAATATCCCTTCGTTTAGTGCTTCACAAGACGGTGGTGCTATGCAGATTCTCGTTCCTTACAGTAGCGCCTATAACAGCGGTAAGGTAATGAAACGTGTAGGACGTTTTGATAACAACGGCTGGAGTGACTGGGTTACAGAGGCATCTACAGGGGATGTGGACTCAGCGTTCAACACCCTTTCTCTCTTGCTTAGTGAGAAACTGGAGAGTGACGATTTTAATGCAGCTAATATTTTATCTTTACTTGCTCCGGTGAGTGCAGGTGAAGGGGGTGTAAACGCTAACCTTTTGCAAGGTAAATCACCATCAGACTTTTATAGCCCTGAAAACCCCCCTCCTGCTGGAGCTGTGGTTGATACATCCTCAGTCCTCAATGCCTATAAAGGAGCTGGCTATAAGGCCGTAGGTAGTTATGCCACAGGTACTTCCAAGGTTAACTATACACTGGGATCCGGTCAGTCAGGTTCCTCTCTTGGCCTGAGTAGCGGTTCTTGGAGAATAATGGGTATAGCATCAGTTGTGGAGAACCAATTCTCCGGTTCTACAATAACATTCTTAGCCCTTAGGTACGCTTAATGGAAATTACTAATATTCAAAACCCTCGCAACACTACACCTAACCCACGTCTAGTTGACGTGGATGTTACGACTAAAGAGTTAGGGACATTCGAGTACACAGTAGACCTCGATGCTCCAGCTATTGAAGAACATGAGATTCTCATTAGAGACACTGTTCTAGCTAACTTAAGCGAGGTGACTCCCTATACGGCCACTACGCCTACTTTAGAGGAAGTGTACGCCTCACAGTACAACATGATAGAGAACTCACGTGATACTGCCCTTGCTGATCCTTATGGGACGGTAGTAGCACACGAGTTCACATGGCAGGTTGACCCTACCTCTATCAAGCAACTAACCGAAGCGTTGGCTACGTTCAATGCTATAGGTGAAACACCAGAAGGTCTAGTGTGGCGTGATGCTGAAAACGTTAATCACCCCGCTTCACTAAGCTTTCTCGCTGGTATAGCAGCTGCTCGTGCAGTTCAAGTTCAAGCTATATGGCAAAAATCGTGGGATTTAAAAGCTGACTTAGATGCAGCTTACGATTCCGAAGACCGCGAAGCTATGGAAGCTTTAACGTGGTAACCGCTTTCTAAACAAAAGGTTAAAAGTGCCTGATAAATTCTCGCATACAGAGGCAGCAGTCTCGATGCTAGGGATTGGGCTTATGATTGGCTTAGGACAGCTCCTCGCCTCAGAAGAAAAACTGACCACACGTATCATTATCGGACGAGCTATAAGCTCAGCTGGTCTTTCTCTTGGTGCTGGAGCTGCTCTCATTCAAATTCCAGACATTCCCCTCCTAGCTTTACTGGGACTCTCAGCTCTCTTCGCCTCTCTTGGTACATCATTCCTTGAGAGATTCTTAAATAAATACTTTGGAGGTAACTAATGACTGCTTCTACAGAGTTACTTGAGCAACTTCACGCCTTGGTCGGTGAGAAGCTTAAGGCGGCTATTGCTTCTGGCGAGGCTCCTGCTTCAATCTTCGCTCAGGCTATCAAGTTCCTCTCAGATAACAACGTAACATCAGTAGGTAACAAGACCGTAGGACAACTAGCGTCAATGCTGGAAGAGAAACTACCGTTCACTAACCCTAACGACCCTACTGCTCACACTCACTAACGAGCACTTCTAGCTCACTCACGCCCCTTTTCAGCCGACCTCTACTATCCACCTACGCAACTGTAGCGGGTAGCCCTAGTTAATGGCTGTAAGGGGCTTTTTTATAACTTGTATGGAGATTTAATGAGTCTTCCTAAAGACCATCCATTCCAAGACTTTCGTAACTTCCTGTACTTCGTTTGGGTATTCCTCTGGAAAGCGGGGGCAATCACCGCAGCTAGACCAGACCCTACCCCAGTTCAATATGACATTGCTTACTATCTACAACATGGCCCACGCCGTAAGGTTATTGAGGCTTTCCGTGGTGTAGGTAAGTCTTGGATTACAGCAGCTTATGTAGTCTGGCGCTTATTACTAAACCCTAACCTTAACTTCCTTGTGGTGTCAGCCTCTAAGGACAGGTCAGACCAGTTCTCTACGTTCACGAAACGTCTAATCTTTGAAATGCCTGAGCTTGCTCACTTAAGGCCAACTGGTGATCAACGTAACTCGAACATCATGTTTGACGTTGGCCCCGCAGGTATCTCTCATTCACCTTCCGTTAAGTCGGTAGGTATCACAGGCCAGCTTACAGGTTCACGTGCTGATGAGATTATTGCGGATGACGTGGAATCACTGAATAACTCACTCACGCAAACCATGAGGGACACCCTAGGAGAACGTATCAAAGAGTTCGATGCGATCCTTAAGCCTAACGGTAAGGTCACCTTCCTTGGTACACCTCAGACTGAAATGTCTATCTATAACCAACTAAGGGAACGTGGTTACGAAATTCGTGTGTGGCCCGCTCGTATTCCTGAGAAGGTAGAGTCATACAACGGTACGCTTGCTCCAATGATTCTCGACCTGTTAGCCAAAGGCGGGAAGCCACGAGACACCACAGACAGCCAACGTTTTACCAATGAGGACTTACTTGAACGTGAGGCTTCCTATGGTCGGTCAGGCTTCGCCCTACAGTTCATGTTAGACACTTCGCTAAGTGACGCTGATAAGTATCCTCTTCGATTAGAAGACCTGATTATCATGCCTCTTGATAAGAACATGGCTCCTACTAAAGTTGTCTGGAGTTCAGGTGCGGAGTATACCGTTAATGATGTTCCTACCGCTGGTATGGCTGGAGATAAGTTCTATAGCCCTATGTGGTTAGAAAAGGATATGACTGAGTACACAGGTTCAGTTATGTTCATTGACCCCTCTGGTCGTGGTTCGGATGAAACCAGTTACGCAGTAGTTAAAATGCTAAACGGCTGGTTATACCTAACTGATATAGGTGGTTTCACTGGTGGTTATGACGAAGCCACACTTAAGAAGCTGGCTGGTGTAGCAGCTCTAAACAAAGTAAACCTCGTTCTCTGTGAGCCTAACTTCGGTGACGGTATGTTCATGGAATTGTTCAAGCCAGTCCTGCACAGGTTTCACTTATGTGGAATCGAGGAAGGGCCACGAGCAACTATCCAGAAAGAGAAACGTATCATTGATATCCTTGAGCCTGTAATGAACCAGCATAGACTTGTGGTTGATAAAGGTCTCATTAAGAAGGACTATGATACAGCCCCTGATCCACTCTATAGCCTGTTTTACCAGCTTACTCGTATCACTAGGGCTAAGGGTGCGCTAAGACATGATGACCGCTTAGACGCTCTTGCAGGAGCCGTGGCTTACTGGGTAGAACAGATGGGACGTGATACCGACAAAGCAGCAACCGAGCACAAGGAAAGACTGTTTGATGAAGAACTCGAACGCTTCATGCAACACGTGATAGGTCATAAGCCTAACTCAAACACTTGGTTCGACAACTAGAGTAAAACTTAAGCACTAGACATAGGTAATAACACCTGTGTTTGGTGCTTATTTTTTTGTAAGTCTATCAGACACTTCTACCAGACAATGCGGGTTTGACTGTAATTACCACGCATCTTAGGGGAGAGAGAGACCGTAAGTAACAACTTAAGTAATACTTAAGTCGCACGTGCGCGAGGCTGACATAATTACCATATTGATAATCATAATAGTAATATCACCGTAAGCCCAAACTTCTGTCACTACTGTCTCTCTTCACTTCGTTCAGTGATCCAGTAGCTATACAGAAGTTACTACTTAAGTAAACTCATTGACAATTACTTATCTTCACTGCTCGAAATGACAACGACCACAGCCCACCCTAGCTAACCCTAGAAGCTCCTGTGTGGCTCTGTGTTGGACTTTCGTAGTCTACCCGCCATGGTTACCCTAGTGGATAGCTAATGTGGGGCGTTAGTGGGGCCTGTGTGGGACTAGGGATTATTCCTGAGAAAAATGTGAGGCCATACCACGCATGACGTATGCTTTGCATCACCCCCCGTACCCCCTGCCAACCCTAGAAAAACCAAGGGATGACGCCCATATACACCACAGGAAACGCCACAGTTCACCGCTAACCGTTGGTATCTCTCGTTATTCGTTGGATATTGTATCGTAAGCGAGGGGTGAACTTAGGTTGTTTATTGTTTTATGATACGTTATATCATTACATTTATTCTTGTGTTTCTCTGTGGTGGGGTGTTTATTTTTTTTCTACCTCACGCCCACTATCGACACACTATCGACACACTATCGAATCACTATCGACACACGCCAGCTTCACTATTGAATAACCACAGCCACACCCTAGCCAACTTGAAGCCCTCTTACTATAGTTAAACGGAAGACACGCTGACCATATATAGAAGTAACACGCTTGATTCACACTTAAGTAACGACTTAACTCCTCGCATAAGCTCAACGAGAGACCACGCCACAGCCACACCCTAGTAAGTTTTAAGCTTTAACTCTCAATGACTTATGATTTAATTTAGTTTGATTTAAAAATAATTGTTGCATTAGCTATCCACCTGTGTAACTATGTTTACCAACGTAAGCAATCACAAGCGGGTTGCAGCTCTTTAACAATATGGAAACTAAAGATACTCACTGGCTCACTGGTGAGGCTTCACTGAGGTCTCACTGGTGATTCTTTGATAATCAACTATCCACTATCGCAACTTATACACAGGAGTATATAACATGAGTAATACACAACAACTACCACAGTCAAAGTTAACTAGAAAACAGGTTAAAACGTTCACTAAAAAGGGCGTTATGCTAGATGGTGAAAAGGTAGATATAACAACTAACGTACGTTATGACGACGAGTGCGGAAACGGACACAACACATTCGCTATAACTGCAGATGTCTACAGAGCCGGAAGACGTGGAGACAATAACATGATCATGTGTGGGTGCTGTCATGAAGCAGTAGCCGAAGCGTTCCCTGAGCTTGCGCATTTAATCAAGTGGCATTTAGTGTCTTCTGAGGGGCCTCTGCACTACGTAGCAAACACCATGTATCACGCAAGAGACACAGACCACTACGGCAAACGTAAGGGAGAACCGACACATTTTAGCCGCCGTTTAAAATTTGGTGACTTCCCTATCACTATCAAGATTGGTCAGAAGTTCTTAGCATGGCTTGAAAAGCTCGAACACTTTGACCTTGAAATTGTGTCAGTACCTCACAAAGACGATCCCAAAACGTTCAAACCTAAGTACACCTTCCTTGGCTTCCTTGGTGAATGGTATCAATGCCCTTTTGACACTGAGGAAGAGGCGCTGGAGTTTAGAGAAGCTTTACAGAACTATCCTTTTGAAGTTGTGGAGATTCCCACATCGTTTTCAGATGGTAAAGAACCAGACCTAAAAGCCGCTCGTTCATGTGCAGTGTGGCCTGAGGCTGAACTTAAGGACTTCACAGAGGAGAACCTGAAAGCAAGACTTCCGGCTTTACTTGAGGAGTTCAAGAAGGATGTTGAGAGTCTAGGCTTTGAATATTAAGTCACGCCCTTAGCTATCCACCACCGCAACGCTATCGACAACGCAAGGTTTATCAGTGGTCTTTCTCACGAGAGGCCACGAGTAAACCAAAGTTACAACCAACAACACAACAGGAGTTACACCCATGGAAGTTGAATTTTTAGATTTTGATGAAGTGATCATTATGCGTGACGGGCAGGTAATCAGCTCGAACGTCGAACCAGCAGACCACCAAGGAGAGACAGAAGCATGAAAGCAGTTGAACTTAAGACACTAAAGTCAGGTGACGTTTTCAAGCGTAAGCCTGATGCCAAGACGATATTTTGTCGGAACCACTACGCACGAGAAATCAAGCGTTATTCCTGCATTGACTATGAGGACATGAACCGCGAGATATTCCTGAAAGGTTCAACCATTGTTTATATAGATTTTGACTTTTGAGGACTGAGACATGACACGAGACGATGCAGAAAAAGAAGGTTTCACGGAGCTACACCTGATAGGACTTAGCTATAACAATTTTGAGGTGTACGTGAAGCCAGACACAGACCTAACACAGCCGTTTTACGTATGGGAACCAATGAGCGGGACTGTGACGCTTCTAAACCCTAACGATGACGATGTAACTATTTTGTATTAACAGGAGATAACCAGATGAAAAACCGTATATGGCTAGAGCTTGAACTGAGCGACGACCCAAACGTAAACCACGAACGTGCCTCTAAACTTAACCTTATTTTACAGAAGCTTGGGGTTAACACAGCGATTAATAAGTTCGAGTACAACACCGACATAGGCTGCTACTTATGGGATGAAACGGTAGGTTTTGAAGAGCTAGTAGATAACGGTAAGTGGCTCAACTTGGACGTATTAGCTAAGGACGCCTGACTTAAGTTAAACCAAAGGGGCTTCTAACGAGGCTCCTTGAGTTTAACAACAGCAAAACAGGAGTTACATCAATGTATGACGTATTACCTAGATTAAAGCGTCTGGAGGAGCGGAAACGAGCCATATCAATGCTTACAACATGCGCAACACTAGCCGTTATCTTTGCCCTACTCGCGCTAACTTATTGATCGAATTAGTTGCACTCTCGTGACTATTTACAGCCTGAGAATATTATGAGAACATCAGCATCCAGTTACATTAACAAGCTGAAACAATCATAGTTATTGTAACAACTTAGGGAAGAAACGAGAGAGGAACAATAATGGGACAGATAGCAATAACATCACCTCGTATTATGGGTTATAGATTATTTTTTGAGACCTTTAGCTATACACGCTCGAATAAGTTGCTTGACAAAGAGAGTCACGAGAGCGAGACTGAGTTGTGGTTTTTAGGCCACTTTCATATCGTTATTAGTAAAGAGACTTAATTTTAACTGTAGAGGAAGAGATCATGGATAAATCGTATTCCAAAAGGATGAAGGTACTCGAAGCATTTAGAGAGATTGACCCTGAGATGCCTATGCAAATGGCTGTAGTTTTTCTTAATGTCGCAGCTGATGAAGGGCTGAACATGACGGAACTATACAAGCGTTCAGGTATATCTCAAGCTAGCTGTAGCCGTAACGTTGCAGCACTCTCGAAGTGGCACAGGTTGAAAAAAGCTGGTCACAACTTAGTTTTTACGCAGGAAGACCCAATGGAACGGAGGCGTAAAGTAGTATTTTTAACAGAACGTGGACAGGAGTTAGCAGAGAAAATTAAAAACATTAGATAAATCAGGGCTTAGTCCTTCCCTAACTTAAGTGGTACTCGGGGAGGGACTCGAACCCTCACGCCCGTAAAGGCAAGGGATTTTGAATCCCTCATGTCTACCAATTCCATCACCCGAGCAAGGAGAATTAATCATGCCTGTAAGACCTAGAGGTAACAGTTTTGAGGCTACCGTTCACTATAAAGGTGAGCGTTACCGTCAATCATTCCCTACAGAAGTCGAGGCCGAAGCATGGGAGCTACAGACCAAGGCTGATTTGAAACGTGGCAAGATCATAAACGAGAAGGAAAGTAATAGCAAGGCTACTTTAGGCCCTAAGAATTTACTTGAGCTGTTCGATATGACTTATAAACGTTACTGGGCTAACAATCGTAGTTCTAAGTCGTCAGAAGTCAATGCTTTGAAGTGTGTCAGAACTTTAGGGGAGCACTTGCACCCCTCCATGGTTGACGAGACAGCGATTGATAACATGATTTTCAGTTTTGAAGAGGAAGGGATAGCCCCTGCTACGATTAACCGAAGACTATCAGCGTTATCCAAGATGCTGACATTCGCTTATGAGCGCCAGTATATCCAGAGAAAGCCTAAGATTGATCGTAAGCGTGAGCCTGAACATCGTGTCCGGTACATCACCGAAGAGGAAGAAGCTGAGTTATTGGCTTACTATCGCTTCATAGGCAACGAAGATATGAGAGAGCTAGTCATAGTAGGGATAGATACTGGTCTACGCTTAGGCGAGCTTAGGCGGCTAAATAGACAGGTGTTTGATGCTAAGGCTAGGACAGTTACAGTCACCAAGTCAAAAACAGGCAAGGTACGGACACTCCCGCTCACTTCCCGCTCTTATGACATTATCAAAAGAAGAAGTGACGAAGCCGAAACACCGACTGATGCTCTATGGCTAGGCTGGACTAATGACAAGATTCGCCACCTATGGAATCACGGTAAGTCACACCTTAAGCTAATGGGTGATCCTCAATTCGTTCCACACGTGATGAGACACACGTTTTGCTCACGTCTTGTTCAGCGTAAGGTTGATATTGCTACGGTATGTGCCTTAGCTGGACACTCCTCTATCACTATGACAATGCGTTATTCACACTTAAGCCCACGTAACCTAGTGGATGCAGTGAGAGTGTTGGAAGAACACGTAATGGAGGAAGCAGCAGAGTGAGTTTATTTAGCGCGTTGGATTATAATCCGCAGTCCAACGCCACCACCACACTTGTGGCTTTTTTGTGGCTTTGTGGGGTAATAGTAACGCATGTGGATAGTAAATAAATAACAATAACAGTAACTTACGAAGATGCATAGGTTTCGCGTTTGATTCAAAATCCGGTTGGGGAAACTCAGTGTGGGTTCGATTCCCACCCTCGGTACCAACCTAATATCTAGCTCTCATAAATCTATATATTTCTCAATAGCTTAACAAGAACATGATTATATAGTCATGTCTGTCGGCTTTCGATTATTTTAGAAATTCATGCCTGCACTAACATCCAAGAAACTTTTTCTGGATTGTTTTAACAAATTTTACTGTTTGTTAATTGCTAATACATTTATCCGTTTTGCAATCATGGTAAAAGCCTTGCTCTGTATAGCTTAATCGCTGGATAAAACTTGGGGCGGCAAACGCCCACTTTGGATGACATCAGGGGTGTAATGTTTTGTTAAGTGGGGCTTGCCATAGAAAAAAAGCGGGCATCTAAAAAGCAACAATTGAAGCCGAGGAGAGTAAGAGAGAGGTGTAACTGATACCCGCGATTCAGAAAATATAGCATTCAATTATGACTGTTTTATGAATCGACCAATTATCTTTGTTTGAGCTCTGCAAATAACAAAAGATAAGATCTAACGGCTTACCCTGAATAGCAGATAACTTGCTCAGCTTCACCAAAGGCATAGATAAAACAGCCTCTCCCCTACCACTTTAAATTCACAGCTAGCCGTTTATCCAGTCTGTTTTTCAAGTAAACGTTTTATCAAGGCGAAAGATACCGGCTTTTCTTCTAAAATCACATTGTCTGGCAGGGTCAGCTTTTTCATTAAAGCCGCTTTATCGTGTTGGGTCATGATAATAATTTTGGCATGCTGGGTTTCGTTGTTCTTTCTGATAGCACGAGCCATATTTATCACATCGATATCATCCATATCCCAATCAACCATAATGAGGTTTGGTTTATGAAGACCAGACATAATCAACGCATCTAAGCCACAATCTGTTATGTGGATATTGGTCGGTAAGCCTTCCTGCCACTGCAGCAACTGGGATTCATATAATTTAGATAAGTCACGGTCTTTATCAACAAGTAAAACTGTCAGCTCAGCGTTCAGATTGATCGTCGAGTTTTTAGATATTTTTAGCTCTTCAGGAATCGGTTTCCCTAATTTCTCAGCGAGTCGAATCACTTCATCTTCAGAGATTCGTCTATGGCCGCCCAGTGTTTTTACAACATTAATTAAGCCGTTATTTGCCCATAGCTGTATGGTTCTGGCGGTAACACCAAGTAAGCTGGCAAGTTGAGTAGTGGTAAACAATCTTTTTTCCATAACAATCACACCATATTAAGTTGTGTGCAATAGTTTACACTAATTTAAGCTTTTTTTTGATTTTACGCTTAGATTGGGGCAATAAGTAAAATTAGTTATAAATTTGAAAGCCAGGCACTAGCTATTGTACTAATATGAAAGACAATTAAGACTTTTGAAAACAAGAGGTATTACCATGGATACAAGTTTGCATTCACTGGAAAATTTATTTCTTCAGTTGGGTTTGGATAATAGTTCTGCAGCTATGGATGAGTTCATAAAACAGCATAAGCTAGAGCCAGAACAGCCTATCGAACAAGCTGAGTTCTGGACAGCCTCACAAAAGGCATTCATTCAGGAGTGTTTATCAGAAGACTCAGACTGGGCAGAGGTGGTCGATCAACTCAATGTGCTGCTTCATGAATAACTAGCGAATAGATCGATACGTTTCTAAACGGTCACGCTTGGTCAAAACAATTTGCCATAGCTGACCCTGGCGTGACTTGAAGAATCCGGCGCAGCTCATCAGGTAATATTTCCACATACGGTAGAAACGCTGGCTGTATTTTTGTGACAGCTCTGGCCAGGCTTCCTCAAACCTGTCCCACCAGGCAAGAAGTGTCAGCGCATAGTCTTGCCCAAAGTTATGCCAATCTTCTATCACCATACGTTTGTTTAAAACCCCTGCTATCTGCTCAGCTGAAGGCAGTTTTCCATTTCTGAAAATATATTTATCAATCCAGGGGTCCACACGGTGGATGGTTTTGTATATCCCGATTGTATGCAGAAGAAACAAACCATCGTCTTTGAGTAAACGATTTACGGTGTCGAAATAAATGGGGTAATTTTTTTCACCCACATGCTCAAACATCCCCACTGAAACAATCTTGTCAAACTGGCCATCTAAGTCGCGATAGTCAGTCAGACGAATTTCTACAGGTAAGCCTTGGCAACGTTGTTGAGCTAATTTTTGCTGCTCTTGAGATATGGTGATTCCTAACACTTCAACACCATAATTTTTTGCTGCATGTCTGGCTAAGCCACCCCAGCCACAGCCTATTTCAAGTAGTTTCTCGCCAGGTTTGAGCTGCAGTTTTTTACAGATCATGTCGAGCTTATCAACCTGGGCTTGTTCCAGTGTATCGGCCTTTTGCCAGAAACCACATGAATAACTCATCGTCGGATCCAGCATGGCTTCAAACACATCATTGCCAATATCATAATGCTGCTCACCGACCTGATAAGCGCGCTTGACGGTTTGCAAATTAAAAAAACGATGACGGAGACTTTGAAAAATTAATGCAAATTTGCCCACACCGACCAGGTGTTCTTCAATATTGGCTCGCATGATTCGATAAAAAAGCTCATCCAGGCGTTCACAGTCCCAAAGGCCATCCATGTAACTTTCACCAAAGCCTAATGAGCCTTTGGTTAATATCTGGGAGTAAACATCACGATGATGAACCTGAATGTCCCAGGGTTCATTGCCATTAAAACGTACATCACACTGTTTGGCTAAATCACGTAGAACGGCAGGTGGAGTTAAAGAAGCCCGGCTTGGAGGGGAAGAGATGATGGCATCATCACTTTTATCATACTGCTTAAACCTAGTCATGCTTTTCCCGACCTCCAGAGAATGAGCGTGAATAAATTGAAGAATCTACAATAATCGGTAAGTTACCTAGTTACAGGATAAATTACAATCCGTGTAATTACGTATGCCAATATAAAAAAACCCGAACAGACTTTGTCATGTTCGGGTTTATGTAATTGGATAATGCGTTAGTTATTATTCTGCTTCTTTAACAATTTGTGCTTGATGATAGTTTTGTAGACCCATTTTCTCAATCAGACCAAGCTGTGTTTCTAACCAGTCAACATGCTCTTCTTCTGAATTTAAAATATCCTGGAATAAATCACGGGTAACGTAGTCACCCACTGACTCACAATATTTAATCGCTTCCTGTAGATCCGGAATAGCGTCTAATTCCAAAGCTAAATCACTTTCCAACATTTCTTTTGTGTTTTCACCGATACGCAGTGCACCAAGATCTTGCAGGTTAGGTAGACCTTCCAAAAATAAAACACGCTCGGTTAATTTGTCAGCGTGTTTCATTTCATCTATCGACTCATGATATTCATGTTCGTATAGATTATGTAAGCCCCAATCTTTATACATTTTGGCATGAAGAAAATATTGGTTAATGGCTACCAGTTCATTTCCTAATACTTTATTTAAATATTCGATAACTTTTTTATCGCCTTTCATAACAACCCCTCATTTTTGTATAAAGTTGCCATGATTATCGTTTGTCTTTTTCAAATGTCAAAGCTAAACGACTGTTTTAAAAATAAAATCGGAATTATTATCATCTAGATTGAAATATATCCGTCGCAGTAGACGAAATCCGTTAAGTGAGATTTTTCGGGATAAAAATCAAAAACACCTTAGTGTTTATCAACTTAGCTTAGATGAGTAGAAAGAACTTGGCCTTGCTGGAAACAGCTAACTGTTACAGATTGGACTGATGGTAATAATAAGAATCGCTAAGGATTAAAATGAGTTAAAAACAGATTGCGGGGAGATTAGCCTTCGCCTGAACAAGCTGAAGCCATAACATCAGTCTGTTCGAAGTCATTCAACATACGGTTGACTTTAAATTGGCATTTACCACAACATGCAGATGCACCCGTCTGTTCACGAATATGATGCAGCGTGTTTGCACCGGACTCCATCGCCTCGGTAATGGTGTCTGAGTTCACATTGTTACAGATACATACAATCATTGTAGTGCCTATTCTTTAAGTCTTGGATGTTAATGATAATGATTGTTATTTAATGAGTCAATTGTATTTTTAGATTATTCCTAAACAAAATAATGACTTTTTCACAAACCGCATACATCAATACGTTATGCTTACGCTGCACCCGATAAATAGTAAGGACGAAGAGATGAAGATTAACCCAGCCACCGTACTCATTGTCGAAGATCATCAGGATCTTGCGGCGAATGTCGGGGACTTTTTAGAGGAAGGCGGCATGACGGTCGATTTTGCCGCTGATGGTTTGACCGCATTAAAGCTATGCAGCCAGAACCACTATGATGCTGTTGTGTTGGATGTGATGATGCCGGGCATCGATGGATTTGAAGTCTGTGAACGTATACGCGGTGAGCTACAGTTGGATATGCCCATAGTCATGCTGACAGCCAGAGATACACTGGATGATAAGTTGAGTGGCTTTGAATACGGCGCTGATGACTATTTAATCAAACCATTTGAGATGAAAGAGCTGGAAGCAAGATTGATCTCGCATATCCGCCGCCATCGGGGTGAGATGGATACAAAATCATTACAGATTGCTGATATGGTGTTTGATCCGAAAACCATGCGCGTTACTCGTGAAGGTGAAACAATTCGGCTCTCGCCGATCATGCTGCAGATTCTAAAAATTCTGATGCGTGAGTCACCCAAGCTGGTCACCCGCGAAAAGCTGGAAACCGAAATCTGGGGTGAGGACACACCGGATAGCGATACATTACGTAGCCACCTCTATAATCTCAGAAAACTGATTGATAAACCGTATCAGCAGCATTTGCTGCACACCATTCCTGGTGTGGGTTATAAGCTATGTGAAGAAAAAGACTTGTAAAGACTAGATTTCTATCTGTGATTTAGGGAAATGCACACTCACTTCCGTGCCTTTGCCTAATTCACTGGTAACGCGAAGATGCCAGTCATAGCGATTACACAAGCGTTTTACGATGGTCATCCCCAAACCATAGCCCTTCTCGTTATTATTCCCCTCTCCCCGATAAAAAGGCTCAAACACATTTTTGACTTGTTGTTCACTCATGCCGACACCACTATCGGTGATCGAAAAACCTTGCTCCCAGATTTTTATCACTATATTTCCTTGGGGAGTGTAATTAAAGGCATTACGCAGTAAGTTACTCATCAAAATAGAAACAACCGATTCAGGTGCCTTCACGACTAATTTCGCTTGTTCATCAACGCTGACACTCACCGCTTTATCTTTGAATAAAGACTCAAGCGTATCCAGCTGTTTCAATGCCATCGAGTTAATATCAACATCCTGAACCGGCAGTACCGCCTTTTCTTCTCTGGCCAGGATTAGTAAGGTTTCAATCAACGATTCCATATCATATAAAGTACGATATACCCGTCGCATCGTTTTATCATTAGCGACATCATAGCGACGTTCGAGTAATTCCATCGCACTTCGGATAACAGCAATCGGTGTCCTCAATTCATGACTGGCATCACGGGTAAAATGACGTTCCCTATCAATAAACAGTTCAAGGCGCTGAGTAAATTGATCCAGCGCTCCCACTAAACTCGACACTTCATCATCAGGAATATCACGCAATTCCTGCAAATCAAAATCAGGGAGACTGCCATATCTGATTTCGGCTTGTCTCACTGACTTAGCTAACTTCACTATTGGGGATACGGCTTTATGGGATTGACGATAAGCTATCCATGCCAGGATATATAACACGACTAAGACCCCCGCCAGCGGCAATATGCCAAACAATAAGGCCAGACGAGAGACTTTCACTTCATCAAAAATAAGATAAAGTCGCTGATTACCTTTATCTTCTATATAAACAATTGGTGTTTCCTGATTCACTTTTGTGCGCTGATAACCTGGTGACAGGTGAATCAAATCTTTAGGTAAAGAGGAATAATCGCCATTCGTGCTCAGGTAAGCCTTTAAATTCATGGTATCGGGTGGAGAGAAATTGGGGTTTTGCTCTCGCATTTCCCAAAAGTGCTGAGCTTCGCCCTCTAAGGCTTTGCGAACCAACATCCCTTCCACCATCACTTTGGCAGCATAGATGCCGCCGACGGTCACCAGACTGATTAATGCAACCTGTATCAGGAAGACTTTGATTAACTTGGCATGAAGGGTGGTTTTATTTTTCGCCATCAGTTACTCATTTTTCACAAAAAGATAATGCCCCACTAACCACTGATTACCATTATCAAAGCCAAATAATTCGGCACATGCCATAAAAAACAAACGCCAGCGCTGTAACCAGGTATCAGCCTCATCCCCATAGACTTGCTGGAATAAACGTAACACATTGGCCTCATTTTTATCGGTATTTTCCAGCCAGGCCTCGGCTGTTTTCTGATAGTGACTGCCATTGATCAACCACTGCTGCTCTATGGACAGTTCAGACTGGAAATACAATAAGGTATCAGCAGATGGCATTAAACCACCGGTAAAAAAATAGCGTCCCATCCAATTATCATCCCCTTCCGTTTCAAAGGGATAAACCACTTCTCGATGACAGAAAATATGAACAAATAACTTACCTTGCGGTTTTAGCCAATGAGCAATCTTATCGAATAAGCGCTGATAATTACGCATGTGTTCGAACATCTCCACCGACACTACTCGATCGTATTGCTGGTCCAGTTCCAGCTCATTGACATCACAGGTGATTACCTGAACATTACTTAGTCCCCGCTCGTGTAATTGTTTTTCGATATATTTTCTTTGTGAGTGAGAATTAGACACAGCAGTAATTTTGGCAAACGGCAGCTTTTCTGCCATATAAATTGTTAACGATCCCCAGCCACAGCCCAGTTCAAGGATCTGCTGTCCATTCTTGAGCTCGGCTCGCTGCAGGTAAATATCCAGCATCGCTTCTTCGGCATCATCGAGCGTCAGACAACTGTTGGTCCAATAACAACCGCTGTACTTAAAGCGTTTACCCAGCACTTCTTTATAAAACTCGGCCGGCACTTCGTAGTGTTGTTCATTGGCCGCCTGTGTTTCAATCGCTATTGGGCTTCGTTTTAATTGTTCAATACAGTGTTGTTTACGCTGACTGAGTTTATCCGGTTCAAAGGCAGATTCATCTTTTAAGCGCTGTTTCAATAATTGCCGTATCCCTATGCGAATCAGGCTATCCGGAAACCACTTTTTTTCTGCCAAATCAATCATGCCCATTTTTCTTTCTCCAAGGGATAAATGCACTGGTTGTTTGTTGATACTGACGGTAAGCCTCACCGCGACTTCTGATAGCTTGTTGTTCGGTATAGGGAATGCCGGTAATGAAATACAAAAAGGCAAACATCACGACAGGCATCAGCCATAACCACTCACCACCAGCCATGCCGATGGCTATAACCGGGTAACTGAACCAGTGACACCATTCAAAAAAATAATTGGGATGACGAGAATAAAACCACAAACCTTGTTGGCAAACCTTGCCTTTATTAGCCGGGTTTTGTCTGAACTCGGCCAGTTGTTTATCAGCGATATATACGCCTACCCAGGCACCAATGGCCAAAATAAAGGCAAGCACAAGCCAAATGATTTGAAACGTCTCAACCTGTGCCAGCCACCAAATCGGTAAGGTAAATCCCCATGCTAATACGGCCTGGAACTGGAAAAAGAAAAAATGATTGCGGTGGGTTTTATCCCCCCAATAGTCGCGAAGATAGCGATAACGACCATCTTCAGGTTCTGAAAAAACACGTGCTGAAAGATGAACAAATAAGCGTAAATACCAAAGGCTCATTAATGCTGCACTGGCAATTCTTAATACAATGTCACCGTCCATCTGCCAGGCATACATAATGGGCAAACACACCATCAGTGCCGACCAGAGCACATCCACCACACCGGCATTATTGGTTTTCCCTTCATAAATCCAGCCTATCAGCATGGTGATGCTGGCGATTAAAAGACTCAGCTCAAGCATGTTGTTCTGCCTCCTCTCTTTCTCGCCAATGATTTGCAAAACGCATTAGAACAGGAATCCAGATAGCCCAGCTTATCGATACCAGAGCTAATGCCAGAAATGGCGTATTGAGCCTGACGGCACCAGCTTCACTGCCAGCATAGTAAGATAAAGGAGCTGCGACAATGCACAATAATGCTAATAAAGCAGGCTTGTGTTGCAGCCAGCTCAGCGAATGATTCAAGGTCAACATAAAGTTGATCCATAAACAGCCAATCCACCAAGGAGCCAGATAAACAAAGGTTTTATCGGCATAGTTCATTAGCATCGTATTCAGCCAGATACTGTCTAACAGCATCCCTGCTATCAACCCCAATAAAATCAGCTTGATATCCGTTTTTTTCCATGGACTCAGCCAGAGCTGGATAATAATAAATAGGGCGGTTGCTATCAGCGCATAACGGCTGCTCTCAGCAGCGGCAGAGAAGATACTGATAAACCAGACCAACTGAAAAGCAATAAAGTTAAAGATATTAGCCACGTCCGGGAATCCACGATGGCTGTCGGTTTCCTGGTTTACTGAAAACTAAATGAACATCACTGATGCTGCGTTCAATAAAACCACCTTCGCAGTAACAAAGATAAAACTCCCACATTCTTATAAAGCGATCGTCGTACCCCATCACCTTGACTTCATCGAGTTTATCGAAGAAACGTTCACGCCATATCTGCAGAGTTTTGGCATAACTTGTACCGATATCTTCCAAATTGCTGAGTTTCATTTCCGCTTTTGCTGCTGAATTCACCAAGACACTGACACAAGGAATAAAACTACCGGGGAAGATAAATCGCTTAATAAAATCGACCGACTTAACAGCCTGCTGATAACGGTGGTCTTCCAGTGTAATTGCCTGTATAACGGCGATACCGTCGGCTTTTAACAAATCACTACAACGCTGAAAAAATTCATCAATAAAATGATGGCCTACAGCCTCAACCATTTCTATCGAGATAAGCTTGTCGTACTGCCCCTCTAAGTCCCGATAGTCTTCCAGTAATACGGTGACTTTGTCTTGCAGGTTATATTCACGCACACGACGAATCGCGTAGTCGTATTGTTGCTGAGAAATAGTTGTGGTGGTTACCCGACAACCATAATGAAGGGCGGCATAAACAGCACATCCGCCCCAGCCTGTGCCAATTTCCAATAAATGATCGTCAGGTTGTAAATCCAGCTTATCGCACAAGCGCGCGAGTTTATTACTTTGTGCCTGCTCTAAACTCTCAGCTGAATCGTAATAAAGTGCAGACGAATACATCATATGCTCACGATCCAGGAATAACTCAAACAGGTCGTTACCCAGATCGTAATGGGCGGCAATATTTTTGCGGCTGCCAGCACGAGTATTTTTTCTCAGCCAGTGCACGCCTTGCATTAATAAACCTGCCAGTCTGGCTATTCCCTGCTCCATGCCATCCACCAGATGTCGGTTTCTGACAAATAAGCGTATTAGTCGGGTTAAATCATCCGTTTGCCATTCGGCATCCATGTAAGATTCAGCTACACCGACTGAGCCGCCTAATACCGCTGCTTCAAAAAAATGCGGATGTTTAACAAAAATATGACTTTTTAATTCAGCCGTTGGGTCACCAAACTCAAGTCTTAGGTCAGCCATTTCAATCACTAAAAATCCTTCTTCAAAACGTGCTAGCTGCTTACAAAGAAGATGCATACAGAGACGATGAAATGGGCTGATTCTCAAAGAATTTTGTCGGTTTGCATGAATTGGTGGTGTCATGATTTATCCTTCAAAGAGGCTTTATCTCGATCGCGATGATTTTCTGATGATGTGTGTGGATGACTATAAAAAGGTACTCTGCGTAACCAGAGTTTTAGCGCATGCCAGTAGATTCGCCAGACTATTTTGACGGTCTGCATCGGAAAATCTAATGGTAAGCGTGACATGGCCTTTTGGCTGAGAGCCTCGGCTTTTAGGGTCATGTCGGCTGTGAACTGTTTTTCATTGTGTCGAAACAAATGCATATCGATACTCAACGCATCGTCACGCCAGTAAAAACGCCATTCATATTGAATATCCATCGGCATAAAAGGCGAGATATGGAATTGTTTATCAAATACAGAAATGACCGACTGTGAATGCGTATTTTTCTCCGCTTTTAAAACATAACAATAACGTTCATCCCATGGTGTGTTATTGATATCAGCGAGTACATATTCCAGCTGTCCCTGATGATTAACACAAAAGTAAAAACTCACCGGATTAAAGACAAAACCGAGATAACGGGGGTGTGTCAGCAGATAAACCTTGCCCGAGAATTGTTCGCCGGTACGTTTAAAAATGAATGACTCAACGGTAGTTTTTAAATCACCGGAATGCCTGCCAAGATAATCTTTACGCTTAAAGCTGATTAGATTAAACCGCTCAACAGACCACCAGCGATTTTCCTCAAAGGTGGAAGCAATCTCATCAACATCGAGCATTAACATAGCGATGGGGTAGCGAAATTGATGAAATTTCGGGCTGACACGGGTGTGACTGACTTCTCCTTTCATTAATGCTGTGGAAAACATCTTATTCAGCCTTCCCGTTAATTTGCTGCACAACGTTTAGAGCACTGCGAACCCCATCTTCATGGAATCCCCATCCCCAATAAGCGCCACAAAAGTAGGTTTGGCGCTGGCCAGAAATATCAGCCCAGCGTTGCTGTGCAGCCATGGTTTTTTCGTTATACACCGGATGAGCGTAATGGCGCTCCACCAATACTTTTTCAGGATCAACACGCTCTGCAGAGTTGAGAGATACAACAAACTCCACGGGAGCCTCTAATTTTTGCAGGGTATTCATGTGATAAGAAACCGTGCACTTCTCTTGTAGCGCCGGGCTCACATATACATTCCAGCTTGCCCAGGCCGCTTTGTTAGGCGGCAACACTGACTCATCTGTATGCAATTGCATATGGTTTTTCTGATAGTCGATATTGCCCAAGACGGTGGCCTCGTCATAACTGGAGTCGGCCAGAATTGATAAGGCCTGATCGGAGTGGCAAGCTAATACAACAGCATCAAATGACTGTTCTTGACCATTGACTGTCACTATCACACCGTTATCGATACGCTGAATTTTTTCAACGGCTGAACTGTGATGAATCTGCCCAGAAAACCTTTTAATAAATTGGTTTATATACTGATTTGAGCCACCATCAACAACACGCCACTGTGGTCGTCTGGTCAGCGATAACATCTTATGGTTAGCCATAAAGGCAATCAGGTACCGTACTGGCATTTCCAGCAGACTGACAGAAGGCCCGGACCACAATGCACAGGCCATAGGAATCAGATGGTCATGAATAAAAACATCACTGTAATGATGTTTTTTCAAATACTCGCCAACCGTTTGAGTATTATTCGGCTGTTTAAGAATATCGGGAGATTGTTTATAAAATCTCACAATATCCCTAATCATGCGATAAAAGTTGGGGTTGACGAGGTTTTTACGCTGACAGAATAATTTATTGAGATTGGTAGCATTGTAGTGCAAGCCGGTATCAGCATTATGCACACTGAAGCTCATTTCAGTGTCAAAGGCATCCACTTCCAACTCACGTAATAACTGGCTGAAATTGGGGTAGTTGTATTCATTAAAAACAATAAAGCCAGTGTCTACGGACCACGTGTTACCGTCGATATCAATTTGATGGGTATCGGTGTGTCCGCCAATGTAATCATTAGCTTCAAACAAGCTAACTTCATGCTGTTTAGATAAATACCATGCGGCTGTTACCCCAGAAATCCCGCCACCAACAATCGCAATTTTCATTTAATCACCCGTATACCAGCTCGGTGATCACGCTTTTCAGCTGAAATGGTTCGCATATCCCATATCAGCCCCAGTTTTTTCATTAAAACAAGTAAATAGAAGCTGATATCAATTTCCCACCAATAAAAGCCTTGTCTGGCCGATGACGCATGATAATGATGATTGTTATGCCAGCCTTCCCCCAGTGTTAATAACGCCAGCCAAAAATTGTTTCGGCTACCATCCTCGGTGTTATAGCGGCGTTTACCCCATTTATGGGCCAGAGAATTGATGAGTAAAGTTGCATGAAGCAGCACAACGGTTGAAATGAAATAGCCCCACACCAGCATCTGCCAGCCATTGGTCTGCCACTCAGGTTTGCTCCAGTTTAACCATTCACCAAAGCCAAATAAGGCTATCGCCAGTATGACTGGCATCGCAATATCAAACCTGTCGAGCCAGCGTAACTCAGGATAACGCGTCAAATCTTTCACAAGGCGATAGTCCGCCTGAAAGTAACGCTTTGTCAGAAACCAGCCGAGATGACTCCATAAAAAACCATCATTCGGTGAATGCGGATCCGATGCGGTATCAGCATGGCGATGATGTTGACGATGATGGGCAGCCCACCAGATGGGACCACGTTGTGTTGAACAAGCACCAATCGCCGCAAAGATAAACTGCACCGGCCTACTTGTTTTAAATGACTTGTGAGCAAAATAACGGTGATAAAAAGCGGTGATGGCAAACATTCTGATGAAATACAACAAGGCAGCGGTTATCAGAGCAACAGGTGATACGCCCACCCAAAAAACAGCGAGACAGGCTAAATGCAGTGCGATAAACGGTATGATTCTAAACCAATCAATCGTGTTATCGACCGAGGCATTGACCTTGTCGTATTTACTATCAAACCAGTATCTGAGCGATTTCATATCAGTCCTTCAAACATGGAAATAGCGTATTGAGCAATCTGTGAATTTGATGTGAAACAAGTACTGGTGCGGTTTCACCTTAAATTCACAGTGTGAAGATTGTAATGCAGGCTTGTTTCATTTCTATAGAGCAGGAAAGCAAACTGATGATGCTCAAACTATTCCCCATGATTATGGCAATACTTTTCTCCAGCGTGACATCGGCAAACAATATCTTTCCTGATTCAGTGGTAGACACATCGCCATCGTTACAAAAATGTCATGAAACCGCGATTAGTGTGATGGCATTTATCGATGTCGCTGATGCCGCCATATATCGTCCTGATTGCAGTAAACTGCCTGAAATTCGTGGCGAGAAACAACTCTCTTTTCTTTATCACCGTAGCATTAAAAGCAGTGATTTTATTGAGGCATCGGAAACGCTACTGAAGCGTAATCTAACAGCAGCTGAATATAGAAATATTGAGACAGAGTTACAACAGTTTAATGCTGCTTATGAAGATGTTAATGCAGGTGATAGTTACGATATAAGACAAACACAAGACGGTTTGTATTTATTTAAAAACGGCCGCCAACTCGCCCATAGTCCGTCATCCACACTGGCAGAATCCTACTATCAGATATGGTTTGGTGCTGACCCTTTTGATACAGATCTGAAAGAGGACTTGCTTGCGCCCATATCAAATCAACCTGACTAAGATGAAGAATCAGAAACGACTCTATGTGTCGCCCCCTCTGTCTTTTTTTTCCAGACAAGTCCAGCAGCCAATATCAGCAAACCACTCATGATGCCCGGCAGGCCTTCGTAAACAGCATTGTGCAAACCAAAATAGCGCCATAATAAAGCCACAGACAAACCAATTAACATGGCAATAATGCTCAGTCGTTGACTCGGTCTGAACCCCATACATAGAGTAATAAGCAAGGGAGCAAATGCACTCGCCAGACCAGACCAGGCAAAAATGACCAGACTGAATACACTCTCTGAACTGGTTAATGCCCACAGCAAGGCAACCGTGACAATCCCAATCGTGCTCAACTTCAGAATCAAGGTATTTTCTATGTTATGTGGCAATAAATCATGGGTTACTGCTGCCGAACAATTTAAAACAAGTGAATCAGCGGTCGACATTGTCGCAGCAAACACACCAGCAAGCACCAAACCAACTAGAGCGGGAGGCAATAATTCCATAGCCATCCTGGGTAAAGCCAACTCGGCATCAAAAGAACCTGCATCGCCAAGATAAACACGAGATAACATACCTACCCCGGTAGCAAGACAATAAAATGCTGTAAACCATAAGTAATACCATAAACGTGCTCTCATCATTTTATTGCCATGACTCAAAGCCATAAAACGAATCATCACATGCGGCTGACCAATGACTGAAAAGCCAGCAAACATCCAACTCAGGGCAAATAAGACACCACCCGTTAAACCGGGAATCACTAAATCCTGAGGGAACAAATTTAGAAAACCATCGACCTTATCCATTTCAACGATCGCGGCTGAAGGTCCACCCAATGTGGTTACTGCAATGAACAACATCAAACTCATCGCCACAATCATCACCACCGATTGAGCAGCATCCGTCCAGATAGACGCCCTTATTCCGCCAGCAAAACAGTATAAGGTCACCATAATGGCGCCGATAATCGCGCCGGTGTAGCTAGGCCAGCCAAATAAAACGTGCAAAGCTTTACTGCCAGCAACCAGTTGAGCACCAGCATAAGCTAACAATAACACCAGAGAAATCAACGCAATGAGTCGCTGCAGGACAATATCATTCTGTCCATACCAGTTACTTAATACACCGGCATAACTCGGTTCAGCACTGTCACTGGTGGCACGACGCAGACGGGAATGAACAAAAGTAGATGCGATCAGATCGCCTAAAATCCAGCCAATCATAATCCAGATGGAAGCGAGACCTGTGGCGTATGTATAACCAATCACGCCAATAAACATATAACCACTATTATTTGTGGCTACGGCAGATAAACCAACAAGACTAGGAGGAATGTCACTACTGGCCAGGTAATAATCTTTCTTGGTGCCACGACTGAAAAAAACAGAACTCACACCAATAGCCACAAAAATGGCAAGAAATCCTAAAAAACTCCAAATCATGTCATCCTCCTTTTGCAAAAACCACCGCGCTAGGAGGCTTAACTTTCAACTGTATTTTTTAGTAATACTTCCAGTTCTGGATGTGACTTCAACGGCTCAAGCGCCGGATCATCTTTGCACTGTTCACGATAGGTATCACTGCACTGAATAGCTTGTTTCAGATAACGAATAGCCTCATCAAACTGATTCATGGCGGTATTGGCACACGCCAACTGATAAAAGGCATGGCCATTTTCCGGATCAGACTCCAAGGCCTGATGACAGAGATTGGACGCCCACTGTGGTTCATCAAGCTCCAGTACAGCATCCGCTTTATACGTTAAGGCTTCAACATCATAGGGTCTTATCGCCATGATCTGGTCATATACCGCAATTTTGTTACTTGGACTGGTTTCCTGTCCTGCTCTTAACCACAACGACTGCACTTCTTGTGTGTGCTCAATCTTCTCGCGATTTTCTTCGATCTGTTGTGTTTCTTTACTAAGTTGCTGCTCAATAGCATGAAGACGTTTTTCATACTCATTAATCAGACTGTTGATTTCTTGGTCTGCCAGTGTATGAACACGCTCTTTAATTTCACGAATAGATGACCAGCCCACCAGCACTAAAACTGATGAGGCTGCAGCAATAAGATAGAAAAAATAGGTCACCGTATCGGTCGCATACCCAACAGCCCTGTCCGCGGCTGACAGTTCTTTATCAACGGTCATTTGAATCATTTCTGCCCGCTGAGCAGCCATATCTGTGCGTAGTTGTTTTAGCTCATCCAGCACATAGCGTTCTATAAACGGGGTATATAACGGTTCTTTTAGGTTATCAACTGACTCTCGCATCTGCTGTTCAGAAGGAACCTGCTCAGCCGCAAACAGATGAACAGGTAACAACAGAGCAATAAAAAAACTAATCGTTAAGAAGCGAGACATATGGCCCTTCCGTGATCGTGAATTTCTACCAGCACACTGTGCAGGCTCTTGATGGCATCGTCATAGTCATCTTCATTGATAATAAACTGCATATCAACCTGACGCATGGACTGATGCATGGCTAAAACACTGATGTTTTCTTTTGCAAGTGCACCAACGGTTTTTGCCAAAATACCTGGGATCTTCATATCACTGCCGATGGCAGACACAATCGCCACTTTTTGTTGATTAATTTCAGCATCAACAAAACGTTCTTGTAAGGCATTACGGATACGTTTTATTGTTTTGAGATTGGCAGAGAGATAGTGGGTAATTGTGTTGGCGTTGATATCTTTAGAGATGATATGTGCTTTAAATCTGTCTATCATCGTCAGAATTTCACGATCATAAACGTCAATATTACCCGCCATATCTTGATCAAAGAGTTCAAACGCATAGACCCCTTTGCAACCGGCAATGATCTCAACACAGGGGGTTGCACTGATATAGTCACCCGTAATTAATGTGCCGGCATGTTCAGGTTCAAAAGTATTGCGTACACGTAGAGCAATCTCATTTCTGCGTAAGCCTTTAGCCGCCTTAGGATGAATGGCTTCCATACCTAGATTAGCTAATTGATCCGCAACATCGTAATTTGTTCGGCCAATAGGTACGGCATTATCTTCACCCACTAATCGGGGATCAGCACTGCTGAGATGAAATTCTTTGTGAATGATGGCTTCACTAGCGTTGGTTAGAACAGCAATACGACTGAAGCTCATTTCACTGTAACCACGGTCAAATGTTGACATTAGACCATCATCGCTATGTGCATAACCGGTGACGATAGGCAATTGCTTTTTGAGGTCGATATCCTGAAAAGCGATTTTGATACGTTCGTCTAAAGGTAAGTGCTTGTCTGTTTGCCAGCCGGTTAAATCAACAAAAATAGCATCAATACCATCACGCTGAAGCAACTGCGTCATGTTCCATGCACTGTGAGCTTCACCAATACTGGCGAGCATTTCCCTCACGGTTTCAAGATGCATATCCAGCTCAAAGTGGCCATGCTGGCAAAGTCTTTGTAGATCAGCCAAACAGCGTTCAGCATCATCAAGACGTTCACCTATGAACTGATTAGCACGTTCAAGATTGTCAGGTTTTTTATAAAAACTTTCATTGATAGTGAAAATCTTTTGCTTTAAATCTGCTAAAGCTTGTTTCCAGCTATCATCATGTATTCCGTTTGCAAATAAACCGAACACACCGGGTTGCCCGGTTTTTTTATGCTCCAGCAACAAGTCGGTAATACCGCCATAAGCTGAAACAACAAATATACGATTGTAGAGCGAGTCGTGATGAACCGGTTTCAGAATAATGTTATCGCGCACCGCAACATAGTCGCTCATAGAAGTGCCGCCGATTTTTTCTACCGTATGAAAACTCATTGTATTCTCTCTATTTCATCCTTTTTGGATTAGCTATCTTGTTCACTGTCAAAGCAGGCAGTGAACAAGATGTTTATTAACTGTTATAGCCCGAGGTAAGGCATCGATCACGTTCTGATCGATGCCTGAGCAAATTAGTCACTAATGGTGTCTGCTTCTAGTTCATAAGCACCATCTTTGTTATGAACTTCCGTGCCATGAAGTGGTGGGTTAAACACACATGCCAGCTTCATCTCTTTAAACGCACGTAGCATATGTTTATCGTGTTTATCGAGGTTATATAAGGTACCTGGTGTGATGGCATATTTTTTCCCATCATCCAATGTTTCAACTTCACCTTCACCACTGATGCAATACACAGACTCCAGATGATTCTGATAATGCATTCTGAAATCAGCACCTTCATAGATGGTGGTGATATGGAAAGAGAATCCCATATTGTCATCTTTTAATAACAGACGGGTGCTGTCCCAATTACCATTAGGATCCACAATTTTACGGTCTGTTTTTTCTGCTTCCTGAAGTTGTCTAACAAGCATTTCATTTCCTCTTATTTGATTATTATTTGGAATAGAAACGGGTGGCGAACCACCCGTTTTCTTATAAGCAATTAAGACTGACGAGACATTTTCTCGACTTCTTCACTGACTGAGTAATCACCTTCGAAGTAATCTTTTTCTTCTGGGATATTGTCAGCCTTGGCACAAACTTCTTTGATAGATTGCTCAAGAATATCGATACCCTTTTCCAGGTTTTCTTGTGTGATGGTGAGTGGACATAAAAATTTGACCACATGATCATCGGTACCGCTTGTCTCAATGATCAAACCTTTCTGGAAAGCGTTATGCGTGATTTTTCCTGCAAGTTCACCACTAACGCAATTAATTCCTCGGAACATGCCACGACCATGCGAGTTAAAGTTACCCTCACCGTATAGCTCAACAATCTTGTCAACGCGTTTGGCGATGTAGTCCCCTTTTGCCTGTACTTCTTTAGCAAAAGTGTCGTCTTTCCAATAGTTATCCAGCGCCGCTTTAGCAGTAATAAAGGCAGGATTGTTACCACGGAACGTACCGTTATGTTCGCCTGGTTTCCATTGATCTAACTCCGGCTTCATCAACACGATAGCGAACGGCAGACCGTAACCACTTAATGATTTTGATACCGTGACGATATCAGGGTAGATACCGGCTTCTTCAAAACTGAAGAAGGTACCTGTACGACCACACCCCGCCTGAATATCATCAATAATCAGCAATACATCATGTTTTTTACAGATGTCTGACAGGCTTTTTAACCAAGTTGTTGAGCAAGCGTTAATACCCCCCTCACCCTGAACTGTTTCCACAATCACAGCGGCAGGTTTGTCTACACCACTACTTGAATCTGAAAGGACTTTATCGAGATAGTTGGTCGTATCAACATCATCGCCCATATAACCATCATAAGGCATACGTGTTGCACCACTCAGGCTCACACCTGCACCACCACGATGATGTCCATTACCAGTAATCGCCAGTGAACCTAATGTCTGGCCATGCCAGCCGTTAGTGAACGAAATGATATTTTCTCTGCCGGTGTATTTACGTGCCGTTTTTAATGCGGCTTCAACGGCATTTGTGCCTGTTGGGCCAGTAAACATCACGATATAGTCTAAGTCACGTGGTTTTAATATATTGTTATTGAAACTCTCTAAAAACTCGCCTTTCGCACGGGTATGGAGATCAAGACCTTGGGTAATACCATCGTTTTCAATGTATTCGAGCAGTTTTTCTTTGAACAGATCATTATTGTGACCATAATTCAATGAACCAGCCCCAGCTAAAAAGTCTAGGTAAGCGTTCCCTTCTTCATCATAGATAAACTCATCTTTGGCACGGTTAAACATGCGCGGAAAAGATCGAGCGTAAGAACGAACTTCTGATTCAATTTCATCAAAGATTTTCATAGGTTTTTTTCTCCTAGTAGTATTTTTTTATTCGTGTCCCAGCGTGTAGAAATAATGGCTTACAGCTTAAACGGACCGACTTTGACCAACATTTCCGTTTCATGTTGGCCAGCAAAATGTTGTTGGCGATCAAACATCACCGAACGGTTTAGTTGTGTGTTTAATTTATTCGCTAGACTCTCGAACAAGGCCCAAGATGCACGATTATCAGGGGTGATGGTTGTTTCGATATATTTCACGTCTTTGCAGATATCCCGTTCCAGGATATGACGAAGCATTCGACTTGCGAGTCCTTGCCCCCTTGCTTTCTCTCCTACCGCGACTTGCCAGATAAATAAGGTGTCTGGCTTTTTCGGTAATACATAGCCAGAAATGAAACCCACAAGGTTTGCGTCCATTTCTGCTGCTACTGACGTCTGAGAAAAATGACTGCTTTGTAACAAATTGCAGTACATGGAATTGGTATCAAGAGGAGGACAGGCAGATATTAAATCAAAGACGGATGCACCATCTTCTGCTGTGGGCTCTCTTAAAGTAATTGAAGCTTTTTCATGATTATCATTATTCATTTATAAATAGCTCTATTGTTTATATCTCTATCAATTATAAGTTGCAAAAAACCTGTAAATTCTACGAAAAAACTATATAAGGCATAATAAACAGTAATTTGAATAAAACTATACAGGCTGTTAATGATTTAATATATATAGTACACTAAATAAATATATTGTCCAGCCCGAGATTAATAACGTATATTCAATAGATGACATTACAGTTACATGACAACAAACAATGGCTATGCTTCCTTATTGAAGATGAGACTTATGCACACCCTGTAAATAAGATAAGAGAAGTTCATGACTATATGGCAGCGGTCCCTGTACCCGGTGCCCCTTCCTATATAGAAGGAGTACTGAACATAAGAGGCGAGATAGTCACCATTGTGAGTAGTAGGAAATTATTAGGAATTGATGAGACAGATCAGCATCGCCACATCGTTATTATTGAGTCAAAAAAGGGCTTGGTGGGTATTAGCGTTGATGAAGTCGTGAAAATTACATTACTGGATTTACAGAATTTGGTGCCAGTAGAACAAAAAAATACATTGAGCCCTATCTATGCCACCTTAAAACATAAACAACAGCTAATTATATTGGCCGATTTTGAGCGTTGTTTTAATCAAATGGAAAATTATGAGTAAAACTATCGGTTTAAATTTAGATGCAGTTTATAATCTTGATCTGACTGATGAACAGAAGGATCACCTGTTGAACCAAATTGAAGAAGTATTGATTGCATTACGACGAGTTATCCGTGCAACTGATTTGCACTCTAAATATCTTGCAAAGACAACCAGCCTGACTTCTCCACAGATTTTATTGTTACAAAGTCTCAGGGATAAAGGTCAAATTACAATTGGTGAGCTTGCTAATGAAATGAGCTTGAGTCAGGCAACGGTGACGACGATTGTTGATCGCCTGGAAAAACGTGAACTTGTTTATCGTATGCGTTCTGAGTCGGATAAACGCAAAGTTCATGTACACCTAACAGATAAAGCCCTGGAAATTCTGAAAAAAGCACCAATCCCACTGCAAGAGCAATTTACCCGTCAATTTGGCGATTTACAGGAGTGGGAGCAGACCATGATTATTTCTGCGCTTAAGCGTGTGGCTCAAATGATGGATGCCCAGCATATAGATGCCTCACCAGTATTAGATATTGGTTTGTTAGACAGACATGATGACTTAATCGATACCCATACGCCTTTTCTGGAAGAAAAAGACAAGAGCTAATGCTCGAGCAATAAGCTGAGCTGAGGGACAGGCAGTGGATGACTAAAATAAAATCCCTGAAACTCGGCACAGCCTAACTTTCTTAATATGTCGGCCTGCTCACTTGTCTCAACACCTTCTGCAATGGTACAAAGCTGTAAATTATCGGCCAATTGGACAATCGTTTGTGCTATTGCACAATCTTTACTATTGGTCACGATTTCTTCCACAAATGTGCGATCAATTTTTAGGGTATCAATAGGAAAATTCTTTAAGTAACTCAATGAAGAATATCCCGTGCCAAAATCATCTATCGCCAGACGCACACCGAGTTTTTTTAATGAGAAAAGCAGTGGAATCGTCTCCGCAGTATCTTTCAACATCGCCGTTTCTGTGATTTCCAACTCGAGCGTCTCTGGGGGTAAACCAGTTTCATCCAAGGTTTTTCTTACGGTATCCAGCAGGTTAGATTGGGTAAATTGTGATGCAGATAAATTAACAGCTACCCGATACGCACAACCCGACTCTTTTTGCCATTGTCTCACCTGACGACAAGCCTGCATCAACACCCAATCCCCAATCCCCAATCCCCAATATCAAACCTGTTGATTCAGCAATTTCAATAAAATAGTTTGGCGTTAATAATCCCTTCGTAGGATGTCGCCAACGCAACAATGCTTCAAGACCAACAATAGCCATGCTTTCAGCATCATATTGAGGTTGATAATAAACTTCAAACTGCTGTTCAGACAATGCTGTCCGTAAATCATTCTCCATTTCTAAACGCAGTTTGAGATAATTATTCATGCTCTCAGAAAAGAACTGGTAATTATTTCTACCCTTTTCTTTTGCGTGATACATCGCTACATCAGCATGTTGCAATAGGGTCTGTACATTATGGCCATCATCAGGATAAAGGGTAATGCCAACGCTTATCGAAATATGTAGGTGTTTCTCACTAATAAAAAAAGGAGCTGAGAAAGCACCAATGAGGCGGTTAGCAATTTCAGCTACCTGCTCAACTTTACTTATATCATCAAGTAAAACGGTAAATTCATCACCCGCCAGGCGAGCAACCCGATTATCAGTATCATAATTGGCTTTGGCCACCAGATCCGAATCTCTCACACATTCACGTATCCGCTGGGCTGACTGGCATAAGACTTCATCACCGATATGGTGTCCATAGGTATCGTTAATATATTTAAACCTGTCCAAATCAAGAAACATCAAAGCAAATTGCGCCTGATGACGTTTTGCACTGGCAATGGCCGTTTCTAATTGTTCAATGAATAAACGTCGGTTGGGTAAATCGGTCAGCGTATCGTAGTAGGCATAATAGGTAATTTCTTGCTCTGACTGTTTTCTTGATGTGATGTCGTGCAAAGTACCAACAATTCGCCACTGCCCATATTCAAAGCTAATATCTGTTCGCTCATTCACAAACAAAACACTGCCGTCAGAACGGATGATCCGGTATTCGATATCGTATGACTGTTTTTCATACACGGCTTGCTTGAGGGCTATAATTAATTTTGTCCGGTCTTCCGGGTGCACTTTTTTCAGAGCAGATCGTACGGTGAGATTAATTTCCTTGGAAAAACCCAACATAGCAAACATATCGGAGGAGCACTCAAGAAACTCGCACTCAAAATCCCATTCCCAGTAGACCAGATTTGCAATAGATTGGGCCTTAGCTAATTTATTTTTATTAAGACTTAACTCTTGTAAAGTCCTGTTAGCTTTCAAGATATAACGGACTCTGTGCCTGAAAAGCGGCCACTTGAGCGGCTTGGTGATGAAGTCTGTCGCACCGGATTCAAATGCTTGTTCAATATCTTCAACATCATCAAGTGCCGTGACCATCACAATGGCGCATTCTGCACCTTTAGGTAAAGCTCGCAGTCTGGCACAACATTCAAAACCGTTCATGCCCGGCATGGAAACATCAAGTAATGTGATATCAGGCTTGTGGAGTGAGAACTGGACTATAGCATCTTCACCAGAGGCAGCCTCAACAATCTCTAATTCCGTCGATGTTAATGATTGAGTCATTAACATCCGTGTGACGGGATCGTCATCAACAATCAAGACCACTTGCTTTTTGATGGTATTTGCCATCAAATCCTCCGCCATTGTCCATTTAATAGTGAAGTCAGTTCATCATAATAAGTATCTAGTTTATCTATATATATAGCAATTTGGTCAAGATTATTTTCTCGCCCTGATTTTTCTATCTCTCTTGCCAACTCAGCGATAGCTGTGGCACCGATATTCAGCGAACTGGATTTAAGTGCATGTGCAGATTTAAATACTTGCTGTGCATTTTTTTCAATAAACGCCTGTTTGATGGCTTTTATCAAATCAGGTGTATGTTGCATATAAACCTGGAATATTTGTTGTACGACCTGTTCACCATTCTCACCAGCCATCGTAATTATGTCATCAACAATCTTCTTATTAAGTATAGGTTTCACCTCACTCACTTCTCTGTAGCTATGAGCCTGTGAAACTGGCTCAATTGTTTTTCCTAGAAATCGATTGACTAAATCAATCAATTTGTTCAATTCAATAGGTTTAATTAAAATATCATCAGCACCAGCTGTATAAAAATCAAGCCTAACTTGTTCATTCGCATCAGCAGTTAAAGCCACGATGGGTGTTGTAATATGTAAAAACTTTCTTAGATGCTCTGTGGCCGTCACACCATTCATCAGAGGCATGTGATAGTCCATAAATATCATGTCATATGCCTGCTCACCGCATGATGCTATTGCCTCTTCACCATTAGCTACCAACGTTACTGTGCAACCCAGTTTTTCTAACAAGCCCAAAGCAACAGATTGATTGACTTCATTATCCTCTGCAACAAGTACATGATTAGTTTTTTTATCATCACCGCGTGGGTTGATTTGAACTCTTGCCTCAGGCGACGTATTAGTCACAGAGATAATATCAACAGGAATCGTGAACCAAAAACTGTTCCCTCGCGTGGAAGAGTTCACTCCATATTCGCCATTCATCAACTCAACGAGATGAGCATAAATAGTTAAGCCTAAACCAAGCCCTGAGTATTGCTGATCATGCAACGGGAATTGCTGAAATGGCTCAAAAATACGTTCCTTATCATTCTCATTGATAGCTCCAGCAGAATCTTTCACTGTCAAGGTTAAAAAATGCTGTTTATCCCTTGAAAATTCGCTGACAGAAAGTTCAATATTCCCCTGCTTAGAAAACTTTATTGCATTATCAATCAAATTATTTAGCACGTTTCTGAGCATATGTGGGTCGAGCATCACTTCCATGCCAGAACATTTCATATTTAAAAATAATGTATTTTTTTTCTGATTTGCTTTGGCATAATTGGCCTCAACTACAGACTTAAGAAATCGATATAAATCAACCTGTTTAACATCAAGAGTCCATTGCTTTTCACTCAGTTTCACATAATCTTGTAACTGGTTTATCACCTCTAATAAGTGATGCGTTGAGTCATTTATCAGACTCACTGTTTCATGAGCCTTAGCCTCTGTCACATATACCTTTAACAGCTCAATATGACTAATCACTTGAGACAAAGATATTTTCAGCTCCCGGCTGATAACATTAATCATTCCGCACTTAGCATCTTCATCGTATTCAAGTCTGTTAATGGCATCAGTTAATAACTTTTGCTGCTCCGCCAACCTTAATTCTAATTGCTGTTTTTGTTCTGTCAGATCCTGCTTATCGGAGCTGAGTTTGACGAAGTTTTGCCTTAGTCTTGCATATGTCCAATACTGGTCTCTGAGCTATCAGACTCTCCCGACACTTGGAGGCTCAAACTGTTTATTGGCAAGAGATAGTGCGTTATGAATAACCAGACTAACGCCACAATACAAACAAAAAGGACAAGAATGGCGATACAGGACCAATCGAATAATCTTTTGAATGGTGCCTCAAACAAATACTTATCGACTGAAAGATAGACACTTGCCAAAGCACTTTCGTTTTCTACTGGTGGGTATAGAAAATGAATAACATCAGAGTCTGAATAAATCTGCTTTTCACTGACTACTCCATTTTGGAGCCTTTGTTTGATGAAGGTGTTTGTAACCGATGTATTAAGATTTTGATAACGAAAAATACCCGTTCCATTTTTATCAAAAACGATGGACTGTTTGATATAGGGGTAAGCTCGCAACCATGACAAGGAACCACCTTGCTCAGCTGTCGAAACCGGTTTATCTGCCACGGTTATACTAGCTGATATAGCTTGAGCAAGCTGCTCAAGCTGTTGTTGGTTTGCTTTATCAATGAGTGATTTGTATTGAAAAACGACAGCGATCAAAAGCAGGGTCAACATCAATAAGATAGTGCCGTATCTTATAGTTAAACTGCTCTTTCTAAGCATAGAGACAGTCGTCATTTAAAAGGTGGCAAACTGGTAAATAATAATGAATTGATGAAAAGTGAATATAAGACTAAGTCAGAAAAAGGCAAATCAACTTTAGAAAGCTTATTGTCGAAAAAACTCATATTGCCCCTCCTTGTTATAAAACCATAGAATTTATGGTCAGTATGCTCAGGTCACTCTATATGTTGTCGTCCCTATCTTGGTTATATTTAATAAAAATGAAAAAGTTTATATTTTATGGTGCAGGATTAGGAATGCTTTGGTGAATCAACTCAATTTCTGAAAGTATTTCTTTAGTTAAAATCAATTTTTCACTAGCGATATTATTTCTAAGCTGCTCCATACTGGTTGCTCCGATAATATTAGCTGTTAAGAAAGGTCGTGAATTAACAAAAGCCAATGCCATTTGGGCAGGATCCAGCTGAAAGCGGCGTGCAAGCTCTACATATCGACGAGTTGCCTCAATGGCCTGAGGGTTGCTGTAACGGCTGTAGTTAGGCCAGCGTGTCAAACGAGCATTTTCAGGTTGTTGATCAAGATATTTCCCTGTCAGCACACCAAATCCTAATGGTGAATAGGCCAGCAAACCAACATTTTCACGATGACTAATCTCAGCACAACCTATTTCATACGTCCTGTTTAATAAGCTGTAGGGATTCTGCACACTGACTACCAGAGGTAAGTCCATGGATTTAGCCAAAGTAATAAATTGCATTATTCCCCATGGTGTTTCATTGGATAAACCAATATGTCGAATTTTTCCTGCTTGAACTTGTTTTTTCAAACCACGCAGCGTATCGATAATGGGAGTCAGATTTTGCTCATCAGCCGCCTGCTGATAACCCAGTCGACCAAAATAGTTCGTATTTCTTTCAGGCCAGTGCAATTGGTATAAATCAATATAATCAGTCTTGAGCCTTTTAAGACTTGCATCAACTGCCGTTTCAATTGTTGTCCCATTAAACCGGGTACCACCACCTCGGATATGTGAAACCCAATCACCGCCCGGACCAGCCATTTTACTGGCAAGAATGATGTCATCCCGCCGGCCTCTTTTTTGTAACCAATGACCAATAATCTCTTCTGTTACACCATAGGTTTCTGCACAAGGAGGGATTGCATATAACTCTGCGGTGTCGATAAAGTTAATTCCCTGGCTGACAGCATAATCTAATTGCTGATGTCCTTCTGCTTGCGTGTTTTGCTCGCCAAACGTCATGGTTCCCAGACAAACACGACTGACACTCAGATCAGTATTACCAAGAGTATTGTATTGCATGCTAAACATGGCCTTTTTATATCGTTAGAAGGCATTAATCATACAGCAGCTATTCAGTTTACTTAACAAGGTATAAAAAAAGAGGGTGGCAGAAGCCACCCTACTCCAAAAAGGAGATTTACGCAGATAGGATTACTGACGTACAGGTCAGTGAACGTCAGTACAAATACGACTGCACTATTAACGAATCTATCCATTGGAATTAACGAATGAAAATGACTTAGTGAACTGCTAAATAAGAAAAAGGCGATGATGTGACCATCACCGCCTTCTCAAAACAAGGAGTAGAAATTACACCATTGACGATAGTCTCAGGTAACGTTATGACACACCTGATAAATATTGGTTGCGAAAAAGAATGTAAAGTTATGAAAAAAAATAAGCCAGCTTATCGGGAATAAGCTGGCTAAGGGTGGTTGAACTGTTAACAAGGATAGTTCGTAGTCGATACTAACAGCTTGATGCGAAAATTCTGTGAAATTGATTGAGGAGATTAGCATCATCCACGATATGAAAATAACGGTTCATGATTTGCATCAATTCTCATATCACTTTGTAATCGATAATTTTTATATATAAAAGCTATTAAATATCATGCACTTAATATTTTCAAACAATAATAAATAGATTTTAAGTATATTTTTGGTGCAATGACTATTAATTAAGGTGCATAAAAAAGGAAACAATATGCAATCACTTGCATTGCTTAAGCCTATTCAATCTATTTTATGGAGCGTTGCTTTACTTCTATTGGGAAATGGATTAATCAGCACTCTTCTTACCCTACGCGGCACAAATGAAGGCTTTTCAAGTGCCACCATGGGTCTGATCATGTCGAGCTATTTTATTGGATTTGTATGTGGCACCTGGGTCAGTGGCAGACTGATTCGTCGCATGGGGCATATCAGGACGTTTGCATTCTGTGCTTCTATCTGTGCTTCAGCCACACTTTTACATATTATTTTTATTGATGCTTGGGTATGGATTGTTCTTCGTTTCTTTTATGGGCTTGCTTATATTACCCTGATGACTGTCATCGAAAGCTGGTTAAACAGTCAGGCTGCAAGCCATGAGCGTGGACGTATTTTTGCTTTTTATATGGTAGTGAATTTAGGTGCTTTAACAATTGCACAGCAAATGTTGCATATCGCTACGCCCGATAATTTTCTGCTATTTGCCATTGTGTCTATTCTGATTAGTTGGGCCATACTGCCACTGACACTCACCCGCCGAAACCAACCGATGATTAATTCGGAAAGGCCAAAAAGTAGTCTAAAAAACTTATTAAAGATCGCACCACTCTCGGTAGCTGGTTCAACTCTCTCAGGTCTGGCAATGGGCGCTTTTTGGGCGATGACACCTATTTATGCCACTGAACTAGGCTACGACATTAGTGGCATTGCACTGATAATGAGTTTAACCATTCTAGGTGGCGCTGCCTTGCAGATCCCTATTGGCCGTTATTCAGATAAACACGACAGACCCAAAGTCATTACTTGGGTAGTGGCATTAGCAGGGATTATTGCTCTATCCATGGCAGTGATTCCTTCTCAAACCGCCTTATTAGCCATCTTTTTTATCTGGGGTGGCTTATCTTTTTCCATCTACCCACTGTCCGTCGCTCAGCTTATTGACCAACTCCATCCTGACGAAATTGTGTCTGGCTCCTCAGATATGCTGGTGCTTCATGGTTTAGGCTGCGCTTTTGCCCCGGTGATAGCTGGTTCATTAATGACCATTATTGGTTCACAAGGCCTGCCGCTCTATATTGGAACAGTATTATTAATTTTAGCCGGATATACGGCCTATCGCCGCCGTCGCGTCGTTGATCTTGTCAGTGGAGATAATGCCCACTTCGAACCGATGGTTCAAACCAGCTCGCAAGTGCTCAGTATGATGTTTGATCAACCACAAAGAGACTTATTTGATGACCCAAGCTTTTATGAAGAGGAAGAACGTAATCGCATCATCAATGCCTTAAGGCAAAGTGGTTCGTAATCAGATGATCTGAGTTGCTTTGAATAAACAAAAAATAATTGGTCGGGACAGAAGGATTTGAACCTTCGACCCCTTGCACCCCATGCAAGTGCGCTACCAGGCTGCGCCATGCCCCGACGATATTGTTGTTAATCTATTGATGCTTGAAGTAAGCCTGATTAACGAGGTCGCTATATTAGCAAAGCCCGACCTGAAAAAACAGGTCGGACAGTCGCTTTTTTTACTTTTTAAGCATGCTTTTCTGCTAAAGCCTGCCATGTACTGACTACGGTATCAGGGTTTAATGAAATACTGCTGATTCCACGCTCTAATAACCATTCAGCCAAGTCTTCATGATCTGATGGACCTTGACCACATATACCGACATATTTATCTGCTTTCTTACAGGCTGTAATCGCCATATCCAGCATTTTCAGTACCGCAGGGTTACGCTCATCAAATGAGCCGGCCACTAGCGCTGAATCACGGTCTAAGCCCAGTGTTAACTGAGTCATATCATTTGAACCGATAGAGAAACCATCAAAGAATTCGAGGAATTCATCTGCCATAACAGCATTTGAAGGTAGTTCACACATCATGATCAAACGCAGACCATTTTTACCGCGCTCCAAACCGTTTTCTTTGAGCAAGTTAACCACAGACTCCGCTTCAGCCAGTGTGCGAACAAACGGAATCATTAACTCAACATTCGTTAATCCCATTACATCACGAACACGCTTCATCGCTTCAATTTCAAGTTTGAAGCATTCAGCAAAATCTTCTGATGAATAACGTGATGCTCCACGGAAGCCAATCATTGGATTTTCTTCTTCAGGCTCAAACAAGGTACCGCCAATCAGATTAGCGTATTCATTTGATTTGAAGTCAGACATACGAACAATCACAGTTTCAGGATAGAACGCAGCGGCGATGGTGGAGACACCTTCAGCAATACGGCTGATGTAGAATTCTACCGGGTCACCGTAAGCAGTTGTACGCTCTTTGATGGCTTGTTTGACTTCACCTTCCATCTCATCAGCATTCATCAATGCTTTTGGATGGATACCAATCATATTGTTGATGATGAACTCAAGACGCGCGAGACCAACACCTTTATTAGGTAACTGAGCAAAGCTGAATGCGCGATCAGGATTACCTACGTTCATCATAATTTTGACAGGTAGCTCAGGCATATTGTCGAGTTCTTCCACACGGTGTTCGAACTCAAGTAAACCAGCGTAGATATTACCTTCATCACCTTGGGCGCATGAGACAGTCACTTCTGTGCCTTCTTCCACTTTTTCAGTGGCATCACCACAACCAACAACAGCAGGAATACCCAATTCACGTGCAATAATCGCGGCGTGACAAGTACGACCACCACGGTTAGTGATAATGGCCGAAGCACGTTTCATGATAGGTTCCCAGTCAGGATCGGTCATGTCCGTTAATAAAACGTCGCCTTCCTGGAATTTATTCATTTGGTCCAGGCTGTTTAATAAACGCACTTTACCCTGACCAATTTTGCTACCGATAGCACGTCCGACAGAAATCAACTCGCCTTTTTGTTTCAGGACAAAAGTTTCACGGACATTTTTCTTAGTTCGGCTTTGAACCGTTTCAGGGCGCGCCTGAACGATGTAGATACGACCATCATTACCATCTTTAGCCCACTCCACATCCATTGGACGTTGGTAATGTTTCTCGATAGTCACTACCATTTTTGCTAAAGACTCAACTTCTTCGTCGGTCAGGCAGAAATGTAGACGTTCATCTTCATCAACATCCACGGTTTTAACCGGTGATGAAGCATCACCAGAATAAACCATCTTAATTGCTTTTTGACCCACAGTGCGTCGTAACACAGATGGGCGGCCAGCTTCTAATGTATTTTTGTGTACATAGAATTCGTCAGGGTTAACAGCACCTTGAACCACCATCTCACCCAGGCCATAACTACCTGTAACAAACACGACGTCACGGAAGCCACTTTCAGTGTCCAGAGAAAAGGCCACACCCGCACTGGCGATATCAGAACGTACCATTTTTTGGATACCGGCTGATAAAGCCACTTCACTATGATCAAACCCTTGGTGATCGCGATAAGCAATAGCACGGTCATTAAATAACGATGCAAATACTTCACGAATAGCTTTTTTGATATTGTCTAACCCGGAAACATTAAGGAATGTTTCTTGTTGTCCAGCAAATGAAGCATCAGGTAAATCTTCTGCCGTTGCTGATGAACGCACAGCAAAACTAGCTTCAGGACCGTATTCTTTTTCCAATGCAGCAAAAGCTTCATCAATGGCTTTTTCCATCGCTTCTGGATAAGGAATCGTCATGATCCAGTCACGAATTTCCTGACCTGTTTTTTGCAAAGCAGTGACGTCATCGACATCCAGCTCACGCAAACGATCATTGATTTTACTCTGGAGTCCATCGTGCAGAAGAAATTCCCGGTAAGCATCCGCAGTCGTGGCAAAACCACCTGGGACATCGACTCCTAGAGGGGCGAGATTTTGCAGCATTTCACCTAATGAGGCGTTTTTGCCACCTACTCTGCCGACATCCTCCATGCATAGCTTATCCAGAGAGATAACATATTCTGACATAGTTATAACTACCTTGCTTTTATAGATTTATTAAACATTAAGACCGACTCTCTAACACGTTCTCTACCTAGGCCAAGCGCACGAACTACACGGCTAGAGATTTCTTCGATCGATGTATCGGTTGTTTCAAAAACGGCAATGCCCGCTTTATCAAACATAGCTTGTGCTTGTGTCAATTCAGCCTGACAAATTTCCAGTGAGGCATATTCACTGCCAGGACGTCGCTGGCGTCTGATTCGACTTAATGGCACCGGTTTAATTGTTAAACCAACAAGTTTATCAATATTATCCAATAAACATTGAGGCAATTCATCTGATGATAAGTCTTCCGGTGTAAGTGGATAATTTGCCACTTTAAGAGAAAAGTTCATCGCCAAATAAAGACTGGTGGGCGTTTTGCCACAACGTGACACACCCGCCAGAATAACGTCAGCATCGTTATAGTGATCCGGTCTGACCCCATCATCATGCGTAAGTGCAAAATCAATCGCATCCAATCGACGCTGGTATGTGGTATCACTGAAGGCAATTCGCGACACGCCTTGCTTGTGTGACGACTCCACACCAAAAAAACTTTCTAGGGAGCCAATATAACTGTGAAACAAGCTGATAACACAGGCATTAGCGCTTTCAATAATGTATTGTTCATCATCGTGCACTAATGTGCTAAAAACCACTGGCTTAAGATTAGACTCTAAGCTCGTTTCATTAATTTTTTCTCGTGCTTGCAAGGCTTTTTCTGGTGTATCCACAAAAGCCAGCGTGATGGTTTCAAATTCCAAATCAGGAAATTGGGCAAGCAAACACTTTCCATAAGATTCGGCAGTAAGTCCAGTACGGTCTGAGACAAAGAAGACTTTCCGTATCTGTTCAGAATGTTGTAGTTCTGTTTCTGTCATGTGTTAATCATGTGCCGAAATACAGGAATTGATCAACAAAAATTTTGCGTCCAGACAAATCAGTGTTTACTCAATTCAGTCCAAACCATATATAGTTAATTCGTTGGAAAAAAGACTATTCCAATCGAATTTATTACTAAAATACGGCAACCAAAACCGTGAATAATCGCATCTTTTTAAACTAAAAACCAGACTTAATCGATATATTATGCTTTTGACAATCAGACACACGATGATCGATGACGTGATGAAAAGAGCTGAGTTAGGGATATCTATGTAATGACTATCTTAATTCATCCGAATGATGCACTTGTTGATGACATCTCGCCACTACCTTTAATACCTGCATGTGAACACTTTGCTGGTAGCCGCCATACTTTACTCAAAGCCTTTTCAATTCAATCTGAATATGGCCCGGTATTCGACATAACCTGTGATTGTGAAGACGGCGCAGCCTCGGGTGGAGAAATACAACATGCGAATATGATTGTTGAACTTCTCAATAGCGAACACAACATTCATCATATGTCAGGAATTCGTATCCATGGCTATGATCATTCTGTCTGGCGACAGGAAATCGATATTTTGTTATCTGGCGCAAGAGATAATATTCGCTATATTACACTGCCCAAGGCGCAAAATGCTGATCAAGTTGAGGTTATGCTTGAATATATTCAGCAAGCTTCACAGAGATACAACATTACCCACCTCATCCCTATCCATGTATTAATTGAAACACACGGTGCATTAAACGACGTCTACAAAATTGCAGCCATGAAGCCTGTGCAAGTTCTAGATTTCGGGATTATGGACTATATCAGCGCATATCAAGGCGCTATAACGGATAATGCTATGCATAGTCCTACTCAGTTTGAACATGCTCTGATTGTCAGAGCGAAAACAGAAATAGCCTGTGCCGCCATATCTTCTGGCTGTATACCATCACATAATGTGACACTGGCGATTAAGGATTATCAACAAACATTTGAAGATGCTTATAGAGCGCGTAATCAGTTTGGCTTTTTGAGAATGTGGAGTGTACATCCCCAACAAATAAAAGCCATTATAAAAGCGATGACACCTGAGTCAGAAAAGATCCAGCTTGCCAGTGAAATCTTGTTGACAGCACAACAACGTAGTTGGGCACCAATAAGCTTAAACGATAAATTGTATGATAAGGCCTCTTATCGCTATTACTGGCAGCTTCTACAGCGGGCTCATCTATCTGGCGAGAAGCTTTCTACAGATGTCCAGGAACAATTCTTTTAGAGCCTCATTAAAACAGTAACTAACAGACCCTATTCAACTCGCATATGGCTGAAACAAAACAACTACTGTGACTCACTATCGGTAAATGATCTGCTTTCTCAACGGGACTAATCTCGCAAGCAATTGATTTTGTATGGGATGGGAAATACCTGTTTCATTCATAGCATCAATCAGTAAATCTACCAAATGATTAAAATCACGCTCATTGATATCCATCCCGTCATGAATTTGTTGCATTGAGTCACCATTGTACTGACACGGTCCATCACTAGTTGCACAAAGATATAGTATTAAGCTTTTTTTGAATCGGCTGACATTAGACTGGGCAAAGTAATGAAATAGCTGTTCATCATGTCCAATATTTTTCGTGAGGTTGTTAACAATAGAAACGATCCCCTTTTCACCGCCGAGTTTTTCGTACAATGAGGGAGCTGGGGAAAAATGACCGCAAGCGGTCAAAAAGCCGAAGATAAGTAAAATAATGCAAATATTCCTGCATCTCATCAGAAATTGCCCATAATGGAAAAGTAGATACCATCTTGATGTTTTGCACCGGCGATATCCCCCAAGTCAATCCAACCAGCAGTGATATTCAGTGATTTATTTGGTACCCAAGCGAGAAACAGGCTTTTCCAGTCGTCTTCTTTCAGTGATAAATTATCCGGCTTTTGGCGATACTCAACCCCCAAAGCAATATGCCTTCCTAGCAATAAGGCTGTAGAAGCTTCCCAGACGAGTTCGGCACCCTTCCCTTTTGCACCAAATCCTAATAAACCGGTTTGGTTTGCCTCCGTATAACGACCTGTGACATTCCACAGCCAATTCAGGCCAGCAATCGCGCCTAGATGTAATTTACTCGCAGCCAGATAATAATCTGTTCCAGTATCATCTTCTGCGCCGAGTAAATCAGCAACAAAGGGATCATGTAACGTTTTATGTTGGATACCTAAACTGAGTTGTGGCCAATCACTATAGACAATATCCCCATACAAACGTAATTTGGCACCGAAAATACGTTGACGAATATTGCGATCCAGAGCATCAATATGAAACGTTTGCTCTGCAATTGATAATTCCAAACGATCGTATAAATTTGTTTGAGCACCACAGACATCTAATCTGTAGTCATCAACCTCACCACGACTGCAAAAAACATTGAAAGCGACTTCATCCTGGCTCGCGTAACCTGCTAATTGTGCCCAAGGAACCAGCCCTCCGCCTCCGCTTCCCTCTATCTGAGAAACACCAGGAGTTGCAATTAATTTTCCATCTGCTGCACAACAGACAACGGGCATAAAAAGCATTAATTTAAGAAATATTTTTTTCCACATACTCTTCTTGCCATGAATAAAACGTACTCGCAGAAAGCGGTTTACTGATGAAATAACCTTGAATTTCGTCACAACCAAAGTCACTCAAAATCTGAAGACCAGCTTCATTCTCTACGCCTTCAGCAACAACATAAAAACCAAGCTGATGAGCTAATTGAATAGTAGAACGAACAATTAATTTATCTTTTTCAGAAGAAGCTAACTGCATAATAAAGCTTTTATCCAGTTTAATTTCATCTACAGGGAGATCTTTGAGTTTGGATAATGATGACTGGCCGATACCATAGTCATCAATAGCAATATGAAAACCATGACTTTTCAACCTTTTTAATGCGGCAACAACAATATGTTCATGGTGCATGATATCTCGTTCAGTAATTTCTAGAGTAACGAGTGCCTGGTTAATTTGATGACGCTCAACCAACTCGCAGAGATGTTTTTCAAAGTCTTTATGCATCAAGTCTTGCGCAGAGACATTAATCGATACAGGGACTATAAGTCCTTTGTTTTGCCAAAATGCCATCTGAGAGAAAACAGAATCAATCACCCAATCCGTTAACTCGATAATAAGCCCAGCTTGCTCGGCCAGATTCACAAATAACTCTGGTGAAATAAATCCCTTATCAGGATGTTTCCAGCGAATCAGTGCTTCTGCCTTAATACTCTGATCTTGTAAATTAATCTTAGGTTGGTACACCATAAATAATTCTTCAGTATCAGGTTTTTTAAAAAGATTTTTCAGAGCATCAGTAATTGCCAAACGCTCTAGATGAGCTTCATCTTCACCATCCTTATAAAAATGTATACGCTGTTTACTTTTTCTTGCATTATCGAGAGCGATGCTGGTTCTTCTCAGTAATGATGTTGTGTCGGTACCATTATCTGGATAAATAACAACACCAGCGTTGAGCTCCAGGTTTATCATTAATTCAGCAACGTTAAAATCCCCCTCAATTGCACTGAGGAAATTATCGACCTGATGTATAGGACTTAGCTTTTCTGATAAATTCAGTAGAGAAAAGAACTCTACACCGTCCAGTCTTGCCGCCATTTGTATTTCAATAAGCTCAGTATGTTTAAGGCGTGCAGACAGTGCCTTTAAGCAGTCATCTGCAATGTCAGGCCCTAAACGATCATTAATCTGTCTGAAGTTACGAATACTAAAGGCAACCAGTAGTTTTTGCCGTCCTGAAGCTAAATACTCAGGTAATTTTTGTTTCGCCGTATAGATGTTATAGAGGCCAGTTAAAATATCGTATTGAGCTTGGTAAAGAATCTTATCCTCACGGAGTTTAATCCGCTGCCCCATCATTTCAAATGTACTCAGTAGCTGTCTTGCCTCTATACCACTTCTCTCTAGATCAATAGTTGATGAATAATCTCCAGCAGCGAATTTTTCCGCTAGCTTTGTCAATTTTGTCAGTGGGATAGTGAGACTTTTTGCCAGAAAAATACTGAGTAATGATGCAATAATTGCTACCAATAGCGCCAATAAGAAGTTATGAATGATAATTTCATCATATTGAGCATAAAGAGGAGCAAGGCTGCTGGTTAGTAAAACACCGACAGGCGCTAAACTCGTGGATGGCAGGAGCAACTCCTCAGTAATATAAGCAGGCCGAGGAATCATAAATTGATAGGTAAGCTGATTATTCAGATTGTCTTGAAACTGTCTAAAGCTCTCAATACCAATTGTTGAAATCAGTAGCTGCTTGTCTTCATCATAAAAGCTCACATCGACGCCGGTGAGCTTTTTTAACGCATCCATATCCTCAGCCGTAATTTCAAATCCGACTACGCTATAAGCAATTGTATGAGGTGCTTTAACCGGCAATAATATCAACTGATAAAAATGCTGATTAATCGTTACAAAAAAACTTTTTCCAGGACTGTTGATCAAACTTTTGATTAAAGCTTCATTTAAATCAGAGTCAGATAAAATCGCCCGGCTGGAACTGATAAGACTGCCAGATAAATCTGTTAGCAGCATCAAATCAGCATCAATTCGTTTACCGTGATTTTGCAATACGCTTTTGATTGTTTCAGCATCGGAAGTTGCAACTGCACGGATGAAACCGAAGTCAGATGTCAGAACGTTAGCAGCAATAACTAATAACTTTTCTTGCGCAGATAAATACTCTATTAGTACCTGTTTTGCACTCAAAACTCGCTCTGTTAGCTGTTGCTGATTAAATTTATGACTACTCAACCATGTACTGACCTGGATAACGACCGCAGTAAAAAATACCAAAAAGGTACATAACAAAAAAATCTTGTTTCGTAATTTAATCCGGTGAAACCACACCAAAAACATCCTCAAAGCTATTTCTAGGTAGCGGGTCGACAGTCGTCACTTTAATCATTAACTGCCCCCTTGTATTGTGTGACAAAGTATCCAGAGTAAGTATCTGTTGTGACTCAGCACCATCAGCTTGTTGCGCATGCCACACACGAACAGCTTTAATCGGTTTGTCTACGATTATCTCGGCGCTACCATTATCATCCGTAACAACAGTTTGATTAGAATCAGCGACATATATATAGCCAATCATACTATCGTGGATATTACATCCCAGTACAACTACGCCAGCCTCATTAAATGTGATAGGTGCTTCTGGCTTATTAGCATAAAGTTTTAGTTCAAAGACTTTTGCTTTTGAGAATGAATACACATGATGTCTGATGTTATCACTATTTGGAAATTCAACAGATTGTCCCTTTTGGATAATAATTTGTTGTGGCGTAAACTGCTTATTGACTTGATCGATACTGGTAAGTGGAAGCGACTTATGAGGTTTTTTTGATACATCAACTAAAGGCTCAATAACAGTATCACTTAATGGTAAGCCTTGTTGATCAACAACCACAAAGGGATATCTTTCCGTCGCCTGAGAATTAACTGAGAAACAAAATATAATCGTTATAGAAATAATCCAGTAACAGTGTTTTAGCGACATGATAACTCTAGTCTATTCGACATTATCGATTCCAATATTGAGAATTAAACAGATTGAATAAAGTCATTTAACTACGAAAAAAGCCCATACAAGCGATCTTGCATGGGCTTTTTTCATAGCGATTAAATAGATTTAATTTAAAAAAGTTCTTAAATCTTCCAGCTCTTTCAGCAATTCTTTTACAAGCTGTTTTTGGTCCGTTTGGTGTTCAGCAACTGTAGTTTTTGTGTCCGTTCCAAGTTGCTGCCTAGCACCACCAATGGTGAATCCTTGCTCGTATAACAAACCACGAATCTCACGAATCAACACCACATCATGCCGTTGATAATAACGACGATTACCGCGTCGTTTTACCGGCTTTAGCTGTGAAAACTCTTGTTCCCAGTATCTTAGAACGTGCGGTTTTACACCGCATAGTTCACTCACTTCACCAATGGTGAAATAACGTTTTGCAGGTATTACAGGGAGTTCGTTGTTGTTACTTGCTTCCAGCATAATTGTCCACCCTTGCCTTCAGTTTTTGTCCGGGTCTGAACGTGACCACACGACGGGCTGTTATTGGGATTTCTTCACCAGTTTTTGGGTTACGGCCAGGTCTTTCGCTTTTATCTCTTAACTCGAAATTACCGAAGCCAGATAACTTTACTTGTTCACCTTTTTCTAGTGCCGAACGAATTTCTTCAAAAAACATTTCAACTAATTCTTTTGCTTCACGTTTGTTGAAACCTAATTCATCGTACAACTGTTCTGTCATATCGGCCTTAGTCAGTGCCATGTCTACCTCAAATTAATTCTTATTGTTTATTAAACGATTTTAAGATCTTATCGTTGCATTCAGTGTTTGCGCCAGGGCTTCTGTCACACTATTGAGCAATGAGTCGACTTCATCGTCTGTTAAAGTTCGTTCTTTATGCTGGAGTATAAAGGCTACTGCCAAGCTCTTTTTACCAAGCTCGACTCCATCTCCACTATATACGTCAAATAATTGAAATGACTTAAGAATATCAGAATCGATCTCCCTCAGGCAATCTTCGATTTGACCCGCCGTAATTGCATCATCAACCAGTAATGCCAAATCACGACGCAAAGCAGGGAATTTTGATAGTGTTTCAAATTCTGGTACATCTGTTTCAACGACGTCAGACAAGCTTAATTCAAACACATAGACCTTGCCATCAATATCGAGTGGTTTATTCAATTTTGGATGTAAAGCCCCCAGCCAGCCAATGGCTTTTCCATTTTTGTAAACACGAGCAGACTGCCCAGGATGTAATGCCGGATGGGATTCTGCTTCATATGTTATTTGGCCGCCACCCAATTTGAGTAAAGCCTCAACATCCGCTTTGATATCAAAGAAATCGACATTCCGCGGCTTTTGAGACCATTGTTCCGCATATTGGCTACCATAGATCAAACCACCAATTTGACGATGCTGATCAATATTGTCCAGCGTTCCTTTAAATACACGCCCTACTTCAAACAAACGAATCCGTTCATGCTGACGGTTGGCATTATAAACCATGGCTTGCACTAAGCCTGGCCAAAGTGATGTTCTCATCACTGACAAATCAGCAGAAATCGGATTAGCTAATTTAATAGGTGCTGATGTGTCTTCAGCGAGTAGTTGTTGAATTTTAGGTTCTACAAAGCTATAGGTAACGGCCTCATAATAACCACGATCCACTAATACATTTTGTAAACGCTCAACTGGCGTTAGCGTTTCAGTAATGTTGGTTGTTAATACCGTTCCCTGAGGTCGTGTATTTGGCAATTTATCATAACCATACAATCGCCCTAACTCTTCTATTAAATCAACCTCAATAGCAAGATCAAAACGGAATGAAGGTACCGAGACTTGCCAGCCACCATCAACATTTTCTACAACGAGACCTAAGCGTGTTAGCTGTTCAGATACTGTTTCTTTATTTAACTCAAGTCCAAGCACACGTTTAATTCTGTCCGCTCGCAGATGAATGCTTGCTATCTCCGGTAACTCTTTTTCACTGCATTGTTCAATAACAGGACCTGCCTCACCACCGACAATCTCAAGTAATAAAGCCGTAGCCCGGTTTATTGCTGACTTAGCTAATTCAGGGTCAACACCGCGCTCAAAGCGATGTGATGAATCAGTATGCAAACCATAGCTACGCGCTTTACCGGCAATCGCTTCAGGTGCAAAAAAAGCAGCTTCCAAAAATAAAGACGTTGTTTGTGAACTGACAGCAGATTCTTTTCCACCCATTACACCTGCTAGAGCGAGCGGTTTCTGTGAGTCAGAAATTAATAAAGTCCCCGCCTGTGTTTCTATTTCTTGTCCATCCAACAAAGTCAGTTTTTCACCTTGTTCTGATAAACGGACATGAATGGCTTGATCGATCTTACCCAGATCAAAGGCATGCATAGGCTGGCCTAATTCAAGCATCACGTAGTTTGTGACATCAACAACAGGCCCTAAACTTCTCAAGCCACTTCGGCGCAGTTTCTCTTGCATCCATACAGGTGTTTCTGCTGCAGGATTAATATTTTCGATGACACGACCCAAATATCGGGGGCAGGCAGCGCTTGCTTCAACCTTGACTTCAAATGTCTTAGAAGTAGTCGCATTAACATCATCACACGCTACCGCATTAATATCTTCTGAAGTCAGTACGCCTACTTCGCGCGCCACACCAGCGACGCTCAGGCAATCGCTGCGGTTGGGTGTGAGATCAATATCTATGGCCTTATCATCTAAGTCCAGATAAACACGGAAATCTTCACCAACCGGTGCATCATCAGCAAGCTCCATCAAACCTTCCGCTGATTCTGTGAGACCTAATTCTTTTGATGAACACAACATGCCAAACGATGGCACACCACGTAATTTAGCTTGTTTAATTTTGAAATTACCGGGCAATACAGATCCAATAACTGCAACTGGAATTTTTAGCCCTTCACGAACATTGCTTGCACCACAAACAATATCCAATAACTCATCAGCACCGACATTCACTTTCGTCAGACGCAACTTATCAGCATCAGGATGAGGGGTGACAGAGGTAACTTGTCCCACAACAACGCCTGAAAATTCGCCTGCTACAGCCTCTACAGCATCAACTTCGAGACCAGCACCAGTGAGTTTCTCTACTAAAGCATCTGTATCAAGTGCAGGATTGACCCACTCTCGTAACCATTTTTCACTAAACTTCATTGTCTTATCTCGTCGCTTAACTGAATTGTTTCAGGAAACGTAAATCGTTTTCAAAGAACATACGCAAGTCATTAACGCCGTATCTCAACATCGCCATCCGTTCAACGCCTAAGCCAAACGCAAAGCCTAAATACTTTTCACTATCAATATTGACGTGTTTGAATACGTTCGGATGAACCATACCGCAGCCTAATATTTCAATCCAGCCGGTATGGCTACAAACTCGACATCCTTCCCCGCCGCAGATAACGCACTCGATATCCGCTTCAGCTGAAGGCTCAGTAAACGGAAAATAAGAGGGGCGAAAACGCACTTTTAAAGGTTTCTCAAAGAAAGCCTGCAAGAAGTCTGACAAGATGCCTTTCAGATCAGTAAAGCTGATATTTTCATCCACCATCAGCCCTTCAATCTGATGAAACATCGGCGTATGCGTTAAGTCTGAGTCACAGCGATAAACTCTGCCTGGTGCAATCAAACGTAACGGCGGCTGTTCTTTTTCCATCACCCGGATTTGAACCGGTGATGTGTGTGTTCTTAATAATTTATCGGCATCAAAATAAAATGTATCGTGCATCGCACGCGCGGGATGATGCTCAGGAATATTGAGGGCAGTAAAGTTGTGATGGCCATCTTCAATTTCAGGACCTTCAGCCACATCAAAGCCAATATTCTTAAAGTAACGTTCAATACGTTGTAATGTGCGTGTTACCGGGTGTAAACCACCAATCTCACTATTACGACCAGGTAAGGTAACGTCGACTGTTTCTGCGGCTAAAGCGGCTTGCATCGCCATTTCAGACAAGGTTTTATTTCTCGCATCGATCAGTGCAGAGACATCTTGTTTAGCTATGTTTACCGATTTACCGATAATGGGTCTTTCTTCAACGCCCACATTGGCTAAATCTTTAAGGTAAGCCGTGATTTTGCCTTTTTTACCTAAAAATTCAACGCGAACGTTATCTAAAGCCCGATTATCATTCGCTTGTGCAATTGCCGTTTTAGCAGACTCAACAATGTCGTTTAAAGCTTGTAACTGTGTATCCAGTTCAGCCATTATTACCCCCGTCTGAGGAACAATATTCAGAAACAAAAAAGGGCCGTTTTGGCGGCCCTTTTCTACTTACATGCAAACACGCAGGTTTAAATTAATAAACCAACGATTTAGTTTGCCAGTGCAGCTTTCGCTTTTTCTGCAAGTGCAGCAAATGCAGCTTCGTCATGTACAGCGATATCGGCCAACACTTTACGATCGATTTCGATAGAGGCTTTTTTCAGACCATCGATCATTCTGCTGTAAGACATTCCGCACTCACGTGCAGCAGCATTGATACGCGCAATCCATAAAGTACGGAAATTACGTTTTTTCTGACGACGGTCACGATAAGCATATTGACCTGCTTTTGTAACAGCTTGGACAGCTACACGGTATACATTCTTACGGCGACCGTAATACCCTTTAGCTTGATCAAGAACTTTTTTATGGCGAGCACGTGCTGTGACGCCGCGTTTTACTCTAGGCATTAGAAAACTCCCTCAATTACAGGTTTGGCAACATCTTACGAACTGACATGTGATCTGCTTTACAGATTGTCAGAGTAGAACGTAATTGACGTTTACGCTTAGTGCTTTTCTTGGTCAGGATATGACTAGTGAAAGCTTGTGAGCGCTTGAATTTTCCGCTACCAGTACGTTTAAAACGTTTAGCAGCACCACTATGGTTTTTTAATTTAGGCATTGAATTAACAACTCCGCATTGAAAGTTTATGTAGTTATTTTTTACTGACCGGAGCTAAAACCATTGTCATTTGACGTCCTTCTTTCTTAGGGCGCTGTTCGACATTTGACAGTTCTTTTAAATCTTCAGCGACTCTTTCAAGTAACTTCAGACCTAAGTCCTGATGTGCCATTTCACGTCCACGAAATCTGAGACTGACTTTAGCTTTATTTCCGCTTTCTAGGAAACGTATCAGGTTGCGTAGTTTTACCTGATAATCCCCTTCTTCTGTTCCAGGTCGGAATTTAACTTCCTTCACCTGAATTTGTTTCTGTTTTTTCTTAGCTAGCGCTTTCTGCTTGCCTTCTTCAAACAAAAACTTGCCGTAATCCATGATACGGCATACTGGTGGAGTCGCTTGTGGTGCGATTTCCACCAAATCCAGATCAGCTTGTTCGGCTCGTTCCAACGCTTCTTTCAGCGTAACGATGCCCACTTGCTCACCATTAGAATCTGTTAATCGTACTTCTTTGGCTGTGATTTCTCCATTCAGCCTTTTTTGATCTGTAGCGATGTTCTAATCCTCTATAATTATTCGACCGCGACTCGCAACATCTTTCTGTAGCAAGCCAACAAAGTCCTCAAGTTGCATTGCACCTAGGTCTTCGCCTTTTCGAGTGCGTACTGCCACGGCATTATTTTCTGCTTCACGTTCACCCACAACAATCAGATATGGTACACGACGTAAAGTGTGCTCGCGTATTTTAAAGCCAATCTTCTCGTTTCTCAAGTCCGAATCGACTCTAAATCCTTGTTTCTGCAAATTGTTGGTGATATTTCTGACGTATTCAGATTGTTTATCACTGATTCCCATTACCACAACTTGCTTGGGTGCAAGCCATGTTGGGAAGGCACCAGCATACTCTTCTATTAAGATGCCGATGAATCTTTCTAAAGACCCAAGGATGGCACGATGCAGCATAACCGGAACTTGTTTACTGCCATCATCCGCGACATACGCCGCATCCAGACGTCCAGGCATTGAGAAATCCACCTGAATAGTACCGCATTGCCACACACGACCGAGACAATCTTTTAAAGAGAACTCAATCTTCGGACCATAAAATGCGCCTTCGCCCGGTTGTAAATCCCAGTCAAGACCGGCAGCATTTAATGCCTGTTCTAATGCATGTTCAGCTTTGTCCCATACCTCATCACTGCCTACTCTGTTTTCAGGGCGAGTCGATAATTTAACGATAATTTCATTAAATCCGAAGTCAGCATAGACCTCATGTAATAGCTCAATAAAAGTAGCTACTTCTGATTGAATTTGATCTTCAGTACAGAAGATATGCGCATCATCTTGTGTAAATCCGCGCAAACGCATCAGACCATGCAATGTGCCAGATGGCTCGTTACGATGACATGAACCAAACTCCGCCATGCGCAAAGGTAAGTCTCTGTAACTTTTCAGCCCCTGATTAAAAATCTGAATATGACAAGGGCAGTTCATTGGTTTGACGGCATAGTCACGATTTTCAGAATGTGTAGTGAAAATCATGTCACCAAACTTATCCCAGTGACCGGACTTTTCCCATAAAGTGCGATCAACAACCTGAGGTGTACGCACTTCCTGATAACCGTTATCACGTAATACATCGCGAATATAGTTTTCAACGACGCGATAGATACGCCAGCCATTATCGTGCCAGAAGATCATGCCCGTTGCTTCTTCCTGCAAATGGAATAAGTCGAGGTTCTTGGCGATTTTACGATGGTCGCGTTTTTCAGCTTCTTCAAGACGATGTAAATACGCTTTCAGCGCTTTTTTATCTTGCCAGGCTGTACCATAAACACGCTGTAACATTTCATTATCAGAGTTACCACGCCAGTAGGCACCCGCCAATTTCATCAACTTAAACGCTTTTAGCTTACCGGTGCTCGGCACGTGCGGGCCACGGCATAAATCGACAAAATCACCTTGGCGATAAACCGATAAAGTCTCACCTTGAGGAATGTCTTCGAGGATTTCAGCTTTATAGACTTCACCCATCTCGCGGAATAGTTCGATACCCGCATCACGAGAAATTTCTTCACGAACCACAGGAAGATCTTGCTTCACAATCTCTTCCATACGTTTTTGGATTTTGTCTAAATCATCCGGTGTAAATGCTTCTTTATATGAAAAGTCATAATAGAAACCATCTTCAATGACAGGTCCGATGGTGACTTGAGCTTCAGGATAAAGCTGTTTTACCGCCTGAGCCATCAAGTGTGATGTCGAGTGACGAATCACATCCAGCCCTTCTTCATCACGCTCAGTGATAATGGCGATCTCGGCATCATGATCAATGACAAATGAGGTATCCACCAATTTCCCATCGACTTTACCAGCTAATGCAGCACGAGCTAGGCCAGTACCAATATCAGCGGCAACATCATGGATAGAAACGGGATGATCAAATTGGCGTTGGGAGCCATCGGGAAGTGTTACTGAAATCATATGAAATCCTGGTTGTGGCCGATACAAAGGGCCTTAAAAACCAAAAAAGCGCCTAAGCGCTTTTGAATATGCTGGTAGGCACGAGTGGATTCGAACCACCGACCCCCACCATGTCAAGGTGGTGCTCTAACCAACTGAGCTACGTGCCTGCCGTGAAGCTGCGAAATTATACGCAGCTAACGACAGATTGCAAGCCCTTTAAATCACAGCCGGGCCCAGTGCCACCTTCCGCAAATGTTCCAAGTCATCACGGAGCTTGGCAGCTTCTTCAAATTCAAGGTTTTGCGCATGTTTATACATGGCGTTTTCAATCTGCTGAATACGTTTAGCCAATTGCTGAGGCGTCAGTGAGGCATACTTGGCCTGCTCTTCAGCGACTTCTGTAGCATGTCTATCATTAGCCGGTTTGGACATCGCATCGTCCATGCCCATTCTGATCGCTTTTTTGATGCCTTGCGGTGTGATGCCATGTTCTTCGTTAAAGGCAATTTGTTTTTCGCGTCGACGGTCCGTTTCATCAATAGCCCGACGCATCGAACCTGTTATTTCATCGGCATACAAAATCGCTCTACCATTTAAATTTCTGGCAGCACGACCAATTGTCTGAATAAGAGAGCGGTCACTACGTAGGAAACCTTCTTTATCTGCATCCAGTATCGCGACTAATGAGACTTCAGGAATGTCCAGACCTTCTCGTAACAAGTTAATGCCAATAAGCACATCAAACTCACCCAGTCTTAAATCACGAATAATCTCAACCCGTTCAACAGTATCTATATCAGAATGCAGATAACGCACTTTGACATTGTGCTCACGCAGATACTCTGTCAGGTCTTCAGCCATACGTTTCGTTAGCGTAGTAATTAATACCCGCTCCCCCACCGCTGCACGCTTATTAATTTCTGATAAGACATCATCGACTTGTGTCCCCACCGGGCGAATTTCTACTTGTGGATCCACAAGCCCTGTCGGTCTGACCACTTGTTCGACAATCGTGCTAGAATGTTCATTTTCATATTTGCCGGGTGTGGCTGATACAAAAATGGTTTGTGGGGCTAATTTTTCCCACTCTTCAAACATCAACGGTCGGTTATCAAGTGCTGAAGGCAAACGGAAACCATAGTTGACCAGAGTCTCTTTTCTGGAACGGTCACCTTTATACATAGCGCCAATCTGCGGCACCATCACGTGACTTTCATCAATGACCAGAATCGCATCATCGGGCAAGTAATCAAATAAAGTCGGCGGCGCCTCACCAGGACCGCGTCCTGACAAATGTCTGGAATAGTTTTCGATGCCGTTGCAATACCCCAGCTCCAGCAACATCTCGATATCAAAGCGGGTGCGTTGTTCTAAACGTTGTGCTTCGACCAGCTTATTGTCAGCATTGAGATGTTCGAGTCGTTCTTTTAACTCTTCTTTGATGGCATCGACGGCTTTTAATAAGTTATCGCGCGGCGTCACATAGTGAGTTTTGGGATAAATAGTAATTCGGTTCATCCGCTGTAGGATTTCACCAGTCAGCGGATCGAAGTAGCTGATTTGCTCCACTTCGTCATCGAATAATTCCACTCTGACGGCATCACGTTCAGATTCTGCCGGGAAGATATCAATCACCTCCCCTCTTACGCGATAAGTACCACGATGAAGCTCAACATCATTTCGGCTGTACTGCAGTTCCGTCAGTCTTCTTAATATATCCCGCTGACTGATAACGTCGCCTTGAACCAGATGTAACACCATTTCCAGGTAAGCATCTTTCTCACCCAAGCCATAGATACAGGACACACTCGAGACAATAATCGCATCCCGTCTTTCCAGCATGGCTTTCGTTGCCGACAAACGCATTTGTTCAATCTGCTCGTTTACTGACGCATCTTTATCTATAAAAGTATCAGAGGAAGGCACATACGCTTCAGGCTGATAATAGTCGTAGTAGGAGACAAAATATTCCACCGCATTATTGGGAAAGAAATCTTTCATCTCACTATAAAGTTGCGCGGCCAAGGTCTTATTAGGTGCCAAAATCATCATCGGCCTGCCCAGTGCTTGCGCAACATTCGCAATGGTGAACGTTTTACCTGAACCCGTTACCCCAAGCAGGGTTTGCCACATTTCACCGTTTTCCAAGCCCTCAATCAAAGTCTTGATTGCGGTTGGCTGATCTCCGGCGGGAGAAAATTCGCTGACTAGCTGAAAATGTTTACTCATACGTCTTTAGCATCGATTATGTTTGGCGTATATTATTGAGATATTTATCAATTTACCGTGTTAAATGAAGGAAAGATTTTGACTATCAAGCTCTCCCAACGTGTTCAAAACATCAAACCGTCTCCGACTTTGGCTATCACAGCACGTGCTGCTGCGCTGAGAGCCGAAGGCAAAGATGTTATTGGTCTGGGTGCAGGCGAACCCGACTTCGATACACCTGAACACATCAAACAAGCTGCTATTGAGGCTATCCACAGCGGCAAAACAAAATACACGCCTGTCGATGGCACAGCAGATTTGAAAGAAGCCATCATCAAAAAGTTCTCAAGAGATAATGGGCTCGAGTATGCCGCGAATCAAGTCTTAGTTTCCGTCGGTGGAAAACAAAGCTTTTTCAACCTGGCTCAAGCCTTTATTGAAGCGGGCGATGAGGTCATCATTCCAGCACCATACTGGGTATCATACCCTGATATGACCCTGCTTGCTGACGGTGTACCGGTTATTATCGAAGCAGGTCAGGAAAACCAGTTCAAAATCACACCTGAGCAATTAGAAGCTGCTATTACAGATAAAACAAAACTGTTCGTTATCAACAGCCCTTCTAACCCAACCGGCATGGCTTACAGCCTAAAAGAGCTTGAAGCGTTGGGCGACGTATTACGTAAACATCCAAACATCCTTATTGCCACTGATGATATGTACGAACATATCTACTGGGCGGATGAACCTTTCTGCAATATTTTGAATGCATGCCCGGATTTGTATGAAAGAACACTGGTCATGAATGGTGTATCTAAAGCCTATTCAATGACGGGCTGGCGTATTGGTTATGCAGCGGGCCCGGCCCCACTCATCGCTGCAATGAAAAAAGTACAATCCCAAAGTACTTCTAACCCAGCATCTATTTCTCAGGCAGCTGCTGTGGAAGCACTGAATGGCGATCAGTCATGCATCAAAACCATGCTGACCGAATTCAAAAAACGTCACGATTTCGTTGTGGCTGAATTGAACAAAATGCCTGGTGTTGATTCATTAGAAACTGACGGCACGTTCTATGTCTTCCCAAGTATCGCTGGTGTACTGGAAAACAAACCAGAATTGAACGATGACATGGACTTTGCTGAAGCATTATTGGTTGAGAAAGGCGTGGCTGTTGTCCCTGGTTCTGCGTTCGGATTGAAAAACCACATTCGTCTTTCAATCGCCACCAGCGAAGAGAATCTTCGTAACGCACTGATTCGTATCGCCGAATTTATTGCGTAAAAAATTATTCAAATTTAGGCTTGACCTACACAGGTCAAGCCACTAGAATAGCCATCTTTCTGTTCCCCGATAGCTCAGTTGGTAGAGCAAATGACTGTTAATCATTGGGTCGCTGGTTCGAGTCCAGCTCGGGGAGCCAAAGAATATAAAGCCTCAGAGTTTCATGCTCTGAGGATTTTTTGTTTCAGTGTAACTCAGGTGTAACTTCTTACAGTGATTGCCGGTTATCTACAGTGAAGCAAGGCACTCAGGTATTGCGCAATTATTTACAAATTATTAGCTGTAATCTGTACCATAACCACCTTAAAGACGATAGTCTATCTTTTGGCGTAAAGATACGAGAATGTGCTCTGATGGTATCTAATTCGCTGCCCGCCTGGCACATCAGGAGTGAGGGCTCCCACTAACATAAGCAATTATTAACCTACATTTTTCCATACACTGGCACATGTCATCACCACTGTTCCCAGTCTCAGAGTTCATTTTTTAAAGTGATGAAAGATAATCCGCACTTAATTAACATAACTCCATACAGAAAGCTCTAACTCCCAAAGTCATAAGAAGAGGTCATCGATAGTCGTTAACTTAGGTTTATTCCCATAGGCACGGAGCATAAGTCAGATTTAAACCAGATAACATTTAATCACTCTTTAGATTGCTTCTGCCAACACTTCAAAATCAAATTTTTTGAGCTGTTTTGTGTCTACTTTTAGACTAGCCTGCCACAAATCATAGTTTTCCTGTAGTCTCATCCAGCTTTTTGCACTACGCCCTAACACAATCGAAAGTCTGACAGCCATTTCTGGTGATAAGTCAGACTTACCGTTCAACAGTCTATTGAATGTACTGGGGCTTACTTTTAAAGCTTCAGCAATTTTATTTGCAGATACCTTATCGAAGGGATCAATATATGTACGTTGGATCAATTCGCCAACATGGGGTGGGTTAAATTGTTGTAAAGTCATTAGTGATAATCCTCATAATTAACTAAATAAGCGTCACCGTCGATAAACTCAAAAACAATTCGCCAATTACCGGAAACCGTTATTGAATGTTCCCCTGCTCTATCCCCTTTTAACGGGTGCAGGTGATAACCGGGCAAGTCCATATCTTCTATACAATCAGCAGTATCAAGAAATGCAAGTATATCTCGCAACCTTGCTGAGTGGTTTGGTTGAATCCCAACAACGCTACCTGTTAGGAAAAATTTTTTTAGACCTTTATGTTTAAAACTTTTAATCATGTAATAATTATTTCATAAAAATACCTCATTGCGCAACACGCAATAAATATAACCATTAACTATTTTTTCATTCTTTTTAAATGCATTTGTAGACTTATTCTCGATGTACCAAAACATCGTCAGAGGTGGTATCTAACTATATAGAACTTGATTGCAGCTTAATCCCCGTGGGTACGGGGAACACAAATCCTCTTATTAAGTTTTGCCTTGTGGCACCGGTTCACCCCCGTAGGCACGGGGAACACTCATCACTCATAATCCTCAACTCTGATAATGTCGGTTCATCCCCGTGGGTACGGGGAACACAAATCGCTACCATTTAGGCGTCAATAAATGGACGGTTCATCCCCTTGGGCACGGGGAACACAATACATCAAAGGAGAAGCCTAATGCACACTCCGGTTCATCCCCGTGGGCACGGGGAACACCAGCTTCGCCTCAAGTGGCTTTGGATGGGTGTCGGTTCATCCCCGTGGGCACGGGGAACACCATTTTCAGCGTATTTTAAAAAAGCAATTTCCCGGTTCATCCCCGTGGGCACGGGGAACACCGGAATAGAGCGAGTAACCAATCAGTTACTCGCGGTTCATCCCCGTGGGCACGGGGAACACATTCATCACCGCTTTTATTCTGATTAATGTTTCGGTTCATCCCCGTGGGCACGGGGAACACTGATCAACAACCACAACTTTGACGCCGTCACGCGGTTCATCCCCGTGGGCACGGGGAACACGAGTAATGGTGTCAGGTAGGCATTTCGCTAGGCGGTTCATCCCCGTGGGCACGGGGAACACGTCTCCATCCATCCAATCCACCATCGTTGACCCGGTTCATCCCCGTGGGCACGGGGAACACCCGACACTGACCGCTGCAACTTTAAGTCCTGACGGTTCATCCCCGTGGGCACGGGGAACACAGGCCAGTCGACAAGGCTAGTTACAGCCATGCCGGTTCATCCCCGTGGGCACGGGGAACACTGACTCAATCATTGAGGAATGCATTGAAGAAGCGGTTCATCCCCGTGGGCACGGGGAACACCCCCTTCCCTTTAAAAAGAAATCATCACATTGCGGTTCATCCCCGTGGGCACGGGGAACACATATCTAGAGCACGGTATGAGCCTGCTAGATACGGTTCATCCCCGTGGGCACGGGGAACACCGTATCAGATATATCATCAGCAGTGTCTTTAGCGGTTCATCCCCGTGGGCACGGGGAACACCATAGCGAGTAATACTATCCATCCATCCATTCCGGTTCATCCCCGTGGGCACGGGGAACACCTGATCGCACTGATGCGGGACAAATTATCATGCGGTTCATCCCCGTGGGCACGGGGAACACTGTTCAAGGTGGTTATGAAAACTTCGATATGGCGGTTCATCCCCGTGGGCACGGGGAACACCGTTAGTTAATAACTCGACAATGGTTGTTTTGCGGTTCATCCCCGTGGGCACGGGGAACACATGACAGGGTTAATCAAGAAACAGGTGAAGTACGGTTCATCCCCGTGGGCACGGGGAACACATATTCAGCCATCATGTGAACACCAAAAGAGCCGGTTCATCCCCGTGGGCACGGGGAACACGTCTTATTCTTTTGCTGCATTCCAATTTTTTGCGGTTCATCCCCGTGGGCACGGGGAACACTTTAACTAAAATTACTATCTGGGTTCCAGAATCGGTTCATCCCCGTGGGCACGGGGAACACGTTTTCTTCCAGATAACCACACGGCATTCATACGGTTCATCCCCGTGGGCACGGGGAACACTGTTGTTACATAGGGATACATAAATCAACAAGCGGTTCATCCCCGTGGGCACGGGGAACACATGTTTTCTCCTTCCTGATTGACAAGTTCACCCGGTTCATCCCCGTGGGCACGGGGAACACATAACAATGCGCACCTTTTCATCTATGTCTCGCGGTTCATCCCCGTGGGCACGGGGAACACATAACGGGGTCGTGTTTGGTCATGATGTATTCCGGTTCATCCCCGTGGGCACGGGGAACACTTGCTTCAATTCCCAATAAAAACCGCATCATCCGGTTCATCCCCGTGGGCACGGGGAACACGTACTTCTCTAATGCAAGATCGATGGGCTGACCGGTTCATCCCCGTGGGCACGGGGAACACATTCAGAAACGACTCAAGAAAGGTTGTTGAGGCGGTTCATCCCCGTGGGCACGGGGAACACTGTTAGACATGCAGATGCGACATACCCCCTAACGGTTCATCCCCGTGGGCACGGGGAACACTATCTCCAAATCAATCTGCTCATCTGTTCTACCGGTTCATCCCCGTGGGCACGGGGAACACTTTTCGGATAGCAACTCCGCTCTATCAGTGTCCGGTTCATCCCCGTGGGCACGGGGAACACCACAAGATAAGCAAAGGCAAGCGCGTCTTGTGCGGTTCATCCCCGTGGGCACGGGGAACACCATGCCATAAAAAAGAAATTCAGAACCTGTTTCGGTTCATCCCCGTGGGCACGGGGAACACCACAAACAAAGAGCGCAACTGGTTTACGCATCCGGTTCATCCCCGTGGGCACGGGGAACACTCTTTCTGGTTTTTTAAGTAAGTCGATTACACCGGTTCATCCCCGTGGGCACGGGGAACACATTCATCATAATCATCCTCTGCAACATTGCTGCGGTTCATCCCCGTGGGCACGGGGAACACTAGCGTTGCCGTAACCTTTAAGGCGCATTACTCGGTTCATCCCCGTGGGCACGGGGAACACGCTCAGTTGTCAGACCAATAAAGCCACCTGTTCGGTTCATCCCCGTGGGCACGGGGAACACCCCGTGAAGATCATAAATACAAAACGCTTATTCGGTTCATCCCCGTGGGCACGGGGAACACACCTTAATGCCTCCGTTGCTATGTGGTACGGTCGGTTCATCCCCGTGGGCACGGGGAACACGTAAAAACCCATTATCTGAATTTGTACCCACACGGTTCATCCCCGTGGGCACGGGGAACACAAGGATTCTAATAGCGGGGGTAATGTTTTCTCCGGTTCATCCCCGTGGGCACGGGGAACACTCCTCTTGCTTTGGTTTACTATCAATAATTGCCGGTTCATCCCCGTGGGCACGGGGAACACATTTTCACAACCGTTGCCATAATCAAATTGACCGGTTCATCCCCGTGGGCACGGGGAACACATCTAACAGGTGAAAAATTTATTAATCAACATCGGTTCATCCCCGTGGGCACGGGGAACACATAGCGTTGAGCTGGTGTATGGCAATAACAGACGGTTCATCCCCGTGGGCACGGGGAACACAGAAGTAACAGCAGTAGCTGCAACTACACCGACGGTTCATCCCCGTGGGCACGGGGAACACCCGGTTTAATTAAGTAATGTCGGGAGACATCACGGTTCATCCCCGTGGGCACGGGGAACACCCCATGATAAATGAATCACCAAGGTTTGGTGACGGTTCATCCCCGTGGGCACGGGGAACACATTAAAAGCTGACTTCGAAGAACCTGTTGGCACGGTTCATCCCCGTGGGCACGGGGAACACTATAGGAGTGTTAATAGATGACAAATAACGACCGGTTCATCCCCGTGGGCACGGGGAACACGCAATAATTCATATATTGATGTTGCAACATTTCCGGTTCATCCCCGTGGGCACGGGGAACACATTTACACTAGAAGATGGCTCAACAATTACCGCGGTTCATCCCCGTGGGCACGGGGAACACAGAAAAGATTGCAAGAAGGTCAGCCGGTCGAACGGTTCATCCCCGTGGGCACGGGGAACACATTTCATGATTGAGGTATTCAACACGGTTTAGCGGTTCATCCCCGTGGGCACGGGGAACACCTCAGCCGCGCGCACGCGGCTAAGCCTTCTGGCGGTTCATCCCCGTGGGCACGGGGAACACTGATAAGTCGATAATTCCAGATAAACCATAGTCGGTTCATCCCCGTGGGCACGGGGAACACATGACTTTAAAGTTAGAATGGCTACTATCAAACGGTTCATCCCCGTGGGCACGGGGAACACACTTATTGTACACAATTGATTTACCAAATAAATTTCTACAATTTATTTTCTACCAACTGAAATAGTTTTATTTTCCATTTTGTTAAAGAGCGTCTTTTTCATCCACGGGCAAAAAAGAAACCAGTCTTAAGCCATCCATTTCTATAGGTATTCGTCTATTTTGTCCTAGCGTTTGAAAATCAAACCCTGATTCGGTATTGGTGGCCCATGCCATAACGATATTGCCTTCATCACAAAACACTTCACACTGTTGCCAGATCATTTCTCTAATTCGTCTGGAAACATCACCAACGTAAACCCCAGCTCTGACTTGCAAAAGCCAAACAGCAAGTCGCCCTCGCAGTCTAGGAGGAATGTTTTCAGTGACAACGACTGTCATAGCCATTGCTTACTCACTTCTATGACCTTCATCACCAATATGTTCGGCATTGGGTATCGCTGGAGGTACTGACTCAGGGGCTGGTTCAGGCGGCGAAATTTCACCTGCAGCAAGCACCTCTTCAATAAGCGGAATAATCTTTCTGAGGACTTTCTGTTCTCGGAATAAATCACGACATGCAAGCCTGACCTGTTTATCTGGTTGCGTCGGGTTTTGGGATGCGATTCGAAACGCCAATGGGACCACATTATCGAACTTAAAAATATCAGCGATATCGTAAACAAAGGAAAGTGGCTTACCAGTATGAATAAAGCCTACTGCTGGCGCATAACCTGCGGCTAGCACCGCTGCTTCGGTAATACCGTATAAACAGGCTGTGGCAGCACTCAAACATTGGTTAACCACATCGCCCGCTTCCCAATCTTTTGGATCATAACGACGACCATGCCATTTAACACCGTACTGTTTCGCCAATAGTTTATAAGTATTACGAACTCGTGCACCTTCTATACCCCGTAATTGTTCAATACTCCTGCGTTGCGGCGGGGCTTCACCAAAGCGTAACTCATACATTTTTCGAACGACTTTAAGCCGCAAACTATCATCTAACGCCAGTTTTGCCTGATACAGCAAACGGTCAGAACGCGCGCCACCCGGTTGCCCGGAAGCATATAACCGCACACCTGCCTCTCCGACCCAAACTAATAACGTACCAACCTGAGCTGCTAAACGGACTGCAGCATGTGAAACACGCGTTCCCGGTTCGAGCATGATGCATGCGATCCCGCCAACGGGAATATGCGTACGAACACCGTTTTTATCTATCAAAACAAAGGCGCCATCCTTAATATCAACCTTGCCATATTGAAGAAAAATCATAGAAACCCGATCTTTCATCGGGATCGGCTTCAATGGAAGATAGGAAGATGGGTCAGCCATCGTTACTATCCCCTTGAAGCATCGGGGCATTTTCATTCGACAATAGAATCTGCATCTGCCGGATCGCTACTTCATTCAGTCTGACAAGACGTTCAGACTGCCCCTTTTTCTGCTCGATAATATGGGCATTCAACGACTCCAAACTGGCCAAACACACCAACTGATGCACATTAGCGTGCTCACGCATATTGCCTTTTGTATCTGGATTAGATTCTCGCCATTGTTTGGGAGTTAATGTAACACTATTTAACCCAGCTTCCTTTCTAAACCCGTCGAATTCGACGGGTTTAAAATTTGGGTTGTTCAGTTGCTCCCATATCCCCAAAAATTCGATGGTATTGCGATTCCCTAGCCAATTACGAATGAGGTCATCTGTTCTTTCACTGTTTTTGTATCGAGCGATATCGGTAATACAGACATATTCGATGCCATCTTTGGTGAGAGTGGCAACATTCCACTCCAGAACTGTTAGCTTAGGTTTCATCTATTCGTCCTTGAGTAAAAATTCGCATCCATTTTATACACGACGAATGAGCATCAAGCCGCAGCCAAAGGCTTTAGCCGGACCAAACCCGGTATAAAGTTGCTCAATAAACCTATCGGGATCACTGACAGTTAAAATACCTTCGTAATCCATACTACTAAACCCAGCATGTCGTCCTTTTTCAGGAAGAGCATTCCAGCGGTAACTGCTTGCTTGTAGACTTTTTCCAGAAAGCACAAACCCCATATTTTCACCACGACTTGATAACCAATGTTTTGCCGCATTATCCATTTCGTTTTTTAGCGCCTCATCGAGATACTTCATTCCTTTTGTATCAACAAAATCCTGATGTGTAAGCAAGCGCTTTTTCAGTTCTCCTTTTTTCCCATCAATGGATAAGCCACGACTTTCATTCGCTTTTTTTAACCACTCTGACTGTGCATTCATCACCACATCATGACGAACAGAGTTCTTTTTCCCCTCCAGAGGTTTCGATACCGTTGGGTTGGCTCGTAAGCGAAAAGCCAATTGATCGCCGTCAGACAAACACGGCTGAAACTGCTTTGACTCAATAGTAAATATCAGTGAATCATGCTTTGGTTCAGATTTTGAAAGTACATAGTAAAGCGGAAGATTACGTGGCGCGCTCAATTGCTCTCTCTGGCTTTCTTCACGAAATAAGAAGCGCTCTCCTTGTTCAAATAAACCCCATAACAGACGGTGCATTCCGTAACTACGATCTTTTAGAATCAATCCGAGTTGTGATTTCTGTGCTATCGATGGATTCAAGGCGATTTTGGAAAGATACATCAGGCCTCCTTAGCCAAATTGGCATCATTCATCCAGCAATATTCTTTACGTTGTTGGAATTGCCAGCGTTGACGGGATAACGGCTTATCATGACGCGTTAATTGCTGTACTTGTTGTTTTGAAAAACCACCCTCATCTTTGGCAAAATCACTGATATTTCCTTCCCAGTAATAGCGAGATAAGGAGTCCTGTGGTAACCAACGCGTTTCGCTCATCCATTCTGGAATAGGTTTATCTGGTGAGCTATAAAGCAGTGGTTGAACTGCATAGTTTTCCAGCGCCTGCAAAAAACCATCTGCTTCAATAGTTTTTGGATCTAGCGGCGCCGCCAATGGGCATGATTTACGGCCCAAATAAAGGTGAAACTTGGGCTTACACAAAGCCTGCTGTAGTTCAGTCAGCGCCCACTTAGCCTGTTCATTTGCTCGTATTGCCACCACGGCTTGAGCATCAACGTAATATTCACGTGTGGATAATACGGTCCCCAAACGTTCATGTCCGGTTACGATTTCATCACGTCGAGTTCGATAATGAAATTTACCAACAGAATCTGGCGCTTGCGCCGTATGGTAGTCTTTCAACAACCGTCCAGCACTCAGCACCTTAACAGCTTGCTGATACGTATTCGTCAGATTCATATGTGCATCATCATCTTCTCGCCGAAGACCAAGAGCCGCTCCGAGTAAACCAACAATAGCCGACTTGCTGGGATAATTGCTGCTATGTCGCATTTCACCAACAGCAATCTCCCCCCAACTCGCCATAGCGCCATACAACCTGAAGACCAAATATTCCATAGCGGTCTCCTTACTCGGAAATAAAAGCAAGTAACTCTTTTAAACTCCCTTTGCCTTCTGGGACATTCATCTGGTAACGAGCATCTGCGCAATCACCATAGACGGTATCGAAATTATCACATTGTTTTTTCAAAGCTTTAATCGCTTCGTCACCATAATCTTCAGCATTTTTACTAACAGGTTTCAGATAAGCCACTGATAACGATCGTGGTTGCTGATCGCCCTTTTCAGCCAATACATAGGAAGCGTAAGCCCGACTGGCAAAACTATTTTGTTTTCCTTCCGGTGCAACTTTTACAGCAGCTTCAGTCAATGCAGCAATTGCCTTATTAGCCAATACCTCATTACCATTCAGGTTCTCAACCAATTGTTCTTTGTTGATGCAAATATAGGAATAGAACAGGCCAGCCGCAAACCCCGTTTCACCAATATGGGCGGCGCCAGCATCTTCACTGTGATCGTTTAAATCATCAACAGCGGTGAAATAGTCATCTTCAATCACAACAGGGTGAACAGAAATCGCATGTGCTACTTGGCAAGCAGCATCAACATTAAAGGCAGGTTTAGATGCCAACATTCTGCCAAACAAAGCGATATCCACCGCCATATCATCTTTTCGTAGTAACTCTAGTTCATCTTTAGTGGGTTCACGCTCTTCGGTGATCAAGGTAGCGACTAAGTCATCAATCGCTTGCTGTTCTGACAAACTGATATGAACCAGTTGCTCTATTTCAAGATCTGCATTAGGGTCACTCTTATCAGCTTTTTTCATCTTTCCGAATTGACCAGAAATTTCTTGAGCCCATTGACGTGCTTTCTTCTCTGCAATATCAGCCCCGATTAGCTTTTCATAGATCTTAATGCCCAATATTTTTGAACGCGTACCCAAGTGTCCGTCTAAGGCAGACTGAAACAGCTCAGATGTTCGCCAGTTGCGTTTCAGACTTTGTGACGACACCCGTAAGCGATCTGTGCCACCCATCTTTGCCGTTTTTGGACGGCCCATATCATCACGGTTCAGATTGGCAGGTGGGTAAGAAGTTAACAAATGTAATTGAAGAAAACGGCTCATTATCGTGCTCCTTGATACAGTTAATCTTTATAGACTGAGTAATATTCGCTGGCCCATTTCACTGCCAGGCGTTGTTGAGGTTTACTAGCTGGTGCGGTACGGAATTCATGTAACCAATGCAGAATCGAATCTGCCAGGTCGGCAATATTGGCCTTGCCATTTAATAACGCAACAGCACGACAAACCCGACGAAAAAAATCTTCTGGGGTGCGGCTTTTTTGCAACTGCTGAAAACGCAGTTCTGACATAACAGCTTTTGAACCGTCCTCTTTAGGGGATGCCAGTGCTTTTGCAAAGGACTTGCTGTCATCTAGATTTTTTACCCGCGAGAGGACAGCAGCCACCATGGCTGCATCTGTTATGGGCAAGACCGCTTCGCCAGCAGTCCAACGTGAGGGCATTTGCTGTAAAAAATGGGCAAAAGCAGGCGTTAGTAAAATATCATCGGGGTTTTCAGCCCTCCGCAAAGACGCTCGATCTCCACGATTTTCATCCAACCACGACCACCAGCTTTTTAATTTTTCTGCATCTGCTTCACTAATATAACGCCTGTTAGCCATTGGCCACCTCCTTATCCTTCATCACGGCTGACTGATCTAATGATTTCAAAGACTTTATTGAGTAGAGTTTTTTATTCAAATCTGTACGGGCCCGAGTAATCCGTTTCATATCCATATCTTCTGTATCGCCTTCCATAACCCAGTAGTCAAAAACCTCAAATGCCGCGTTCCTTATCTTATTAACCCACTGCTTTGCCACATCCGGCGGCATAAAACGGGTATGAGCTGGTTGAGCAGACAACACATAAAGTTGCTTGTAAAAGTCCGCCTCTGTTGCCTGCCAAAAATCATAATCAATCATTGAGGTATCGCCTTTGGCGTCTTTAGGCCGGGAAAACCAGGCTTGTTTTATCTGACCACGCAATGTAGAAACCACCTCCTTGGCGCTCTGAACCATACTCTGTACAAAGCCTACAAATTCCTCACGATAGTCTTTATCAACATAAATAAGTGGCATCTTCTGCTCATACCAACAACGTGCTTTCATGTTGTCCATGTCGTAGCCAAAGCACCACAGACGAGCCACATCTATAACGTCTTTTCCTTGATATTGAAGCAGCTCAATTTTTTCTTCGTTAAAGGAACGTATCACTCTTGCCGCCCTGTCACCATTACTGTCATCCTGCCAGACAAAACCTAACCAGTGGCGATACCCCAAGCCACCTTGCTGACCTTTCAGGCTTAAAGGTGGTTCTTTGTTTTCTGGATCAATGCGATAAGGTGTAAGCGGATGCACCCAGGGTCCTTCATAGTTAATGCCATAGTTTTTCGTTTCGAAATGACTAAGCAAATGTTCGTTTTTTTCGCAACATATATCGCAACATCCTGTCTGTAAGTTATCGAAATCAAAACGAATACGACGAGGCATTCCCCAGTACATTTGCAAAGGGTTAACGTCCTCTGGTGTTGTATTAACACCAGTTTTATCAGAAATTCGGGTAGGTGCCAGCCAAGGGAATATCAACGAATTCAATCCATTCGAAGCCGAAGAAAAGTCCTCTTGTGGCAGGATGTTAAGCCACAGCTTTTGCCAAAGAGTAGCGTGGTCTGATTGAGGCATCACCAAGGTAGTCATCGGCCCACCACCCCTTAACCCCACACGATGCCCAACACCACCGGAGGGGGCATTTGTTTGCAAGGTAAATAACGCAATGGCAGCACAAGATTCGCAGATTTTTTCAACTTGCCCACCTTTTACAAAATGATCGAGATTGTCTTTTAATGTCTTTCCTCCTGGAGCTTCGATCAATAACGAGGCAACACCTTTTAGCTCTCCACCCAACGAATCAAAATCTTGTAAGAATCTAGGACCTGATTTTTTACTGAACTCAAAAGCACCCGAAAACCTTCCAAATTTTTCCTTTACTTCATCTTCACTCGAAGGGCTTACCGAATACTGAAACCATTCATCTTCATCAATAGGGGGGAGAATTGTTTGCAACAAGCCGATTAAGAGCTGGTACATCGCGCCATAAAAATCAGCTCGTGGAGCGACAATATCAATAACCGGATTATCGATTTCAACTATTTGCCACGGTGTAATTTTTTCTTTTGTGCCATCCTGTCGAACAACAGGTATCCATGCATCTTCAATCAAGTTCATAACGCCTCCTTCCCAAAATTCCAACCATCTTTTTCATCATAAACAGACTGCAATTCAGCTACCAATGGCCAGATTTCTAGCCACTTTAGCGCCGACACCTGCTCTTTAAGCGTATCTATCCTTTGCTTCCATTCAGGGGAAATCAGCTTTTCAGCCTTTTTCCACTCAGCTTTAGGTATTTTGATTTGGCTCAGCGCCCAGAGATAAGCACCGCTATCTGCATAGGGTTGTAACTTGCCCTCCACTTCTTTTACCAACACAACATCCACTGTCTCTGCACCTAAGCGAGTGGGTATATGAATATCCTCATCCCAGCCACTGTTGTGAGCTGCACTTTTGTAGCTATAGCCACGCTCCATACAAAGCAGGTTAAATTCCCCCATACTTCGCTGAACTTTCTGTTCAGCGAAAGCTTCCATTGAGGCGTGCTCTAGATATTCAGGAATATCAACAGCATCTATCCCATATACTGACTCGATCAAATCTCTGGCATCAGTTGGCATGGTAAAACTACCTCGTTTTTGCAACTGCAAAATACTCCGCCACAACTTACCAATATCTGGGTAAACATATGCCGTTCCTGGAAGGGTCTGCGTGAGCCATTGTGAATTTTCCACCAACTCGGGATCGGGTGATAACACATACAAACAAGGTGTAGCACGTTGTTCAGAGCCACTGATTACATTGCCAGTGCTATCACGAGTGTGCCTTTGTAAACGACCCGCACGCTGTATAATCAAATCAATGGGAGCCAAATCGGTAATCATGACATCAAAATCCAAATCAAGACTTTGCTCAACCACCTGAGTTGCGATTAACACTTGGCCGTCCCGTTCTACTTGAGCTGACTCTTTCCCAAACCGTGCTAACACATCCCGTTCAATAGCTTGCCGATCAATCATGGCATAACGACTGTGGAATAGTGTCAGCTTATCCTTGGCAAGCCATTCTTCATCCGTTAATCTCTGGTAGCTTTCACGGGCATCTTTGACTGTATTTCTTATCCAACAGACACATTGTCCCTGCTCCACTGCAGTTTTGATTTTCTCCATTACCTCATTTTCATCAGGTAGTCTGCTCATCTTTACTGTTCGGCAAACAGACTGGCGTGTTTCAACGGCTTCTTCTTTGATAACTCCTTGCCTAACTTGTGTAACTAAAGGATAGGCATCTTTTTCTTGAATAACCGGAAGCCTCTGTTCATTGATATTCCAGCCTCCACCCAACTGAAAGGCTTGAACAAAACGCTGGCGAGATGAAAATGGCAATGTTGCAGATAATAAAATAGTGCATCCACCCTGAGCAGCATGAGCTTGAATCAAAGATTCCAATAATCGCTGCATGTATGGATCAAAAGCATGAACTTCATCAACCAGTAATACTTTATCGGCCAATCCCAATAATCGCAGAGATTGATGTCGAGCCGGCAAAACACCTAATAATGCTTGATCAATTGTGCCAACTCCAACATCTGACAGCAGTGCTTTCTTACGACTGTCCGCCAGCCACTGATTACAATATGCACTGGCAGATACATCGTCGTGGTCGTACTGCTTATCTGTCAGTTGTTCACTCAAGTTGATGCTCTGCTGAAATGCTTCCGACTGCTTGCTGGCCCCATGAGCCAAGACGATTGAAGGTAACACTTCGTCACCATACAATGACTGGTAGCTTTTTGATAAACGTTCATACATAGCATTGGCAGTTGCCATAGTCGGCAAGCCAACATAAAGCCCTTTTGCTACCCCCTGAGCCATCAACCGATGCACAAGAACCATTGCGGCTTCTGTTTTCCCCGCACCAGTCACATCTTCTAAAATAAACAGCTGCGGTTCCGCTTCTAATGCAACTGTCTGCGCATAGTTCTGTAGCGGTGTCGGCGAAGTAATAAAATCAAATTGATCGGTTATTGAATTAAAGGGACGAATGCTTTTGGGTAAAAAGGCAGCCGATGCCAATGCCTGTTCAGCAGATGGAAGAGCCACCGATTGCCAGTATGTTGTTAGTGAGGTTTCCGTATCGCTATAGAGAAAATGTTGTTGATCCGAGCCTAACCAGTCAGCTAAAACAGCAACCCCAGCCAACTGCCACGAAGCGAGTTTAAAGCTACTTTTATCTATGGCTTCAAGAGGTTCTAGATCAGGCATCCATTCGTTGATAACTGCTCGAACAAACGCTTCTGCTGCTATTTCATCCTCTTCCAGACTATGGCTGCGTACAGCCTTTTTGGCCTTGCTAGTTTCCAGTGGTTGCCCATGATGCCCAAAAACAATCTCAAGCCAAGGCCTCAGCAAAGAAAGCTCATGTTTAGAAATCAGATCTTCAAGCTGTTTTTCAAGTACTTTTATCCACAAACCAATCCCCAATGCATCATGACGCACCAGATAATCACAGCGTGAGTCAGGCTCTACCAATTTGGGTGACATATGAGGAACCAAACCTTGAAATCCTCTCAAAAATTTCCCGAGGTCATGAAGCATTAAACAGAATACAAAAAATTGCTGTAGCCATTCTGGCGATAGAGACAACCGTGAAGCCAAGCGTTGGCAGAGTTCTTTATCGGGCTCTAACAGCCAAAATCCCACCGCCGCTACATCCAGACAATGATAAGGCAACAAGTGGTAGGCTGGGCCTGATTGTTCAGGATCTTTTTTGGCTTTGCCCCAATAACGAAAATAAGCAGGTATGTCAGTCACAATTATATTTCCAATTTTGATATTGCCATCTTCTCAGGCTTAAGTCCTAAATCCTGAGACTTACACATATTTTTTTAATGTTATTTCCAGTTCATGTTTTATTTCATGTCGAAGTGTTTCGGGCGTAAGCACTTCAATATCACTGCCAAAATGCAGTATGTCTCGCACCAGTTCACGGGTATCACTATATGGGATTGACAACAGGTACTCTCCGGCATCAGTCCACTCACTGAGTTGATTAGGATGCCAGCTTTCACGGCTGACGCGTCTGGAAATTTTTGCAGAAAATTTTAGTTGAGCTATACCCTGCACTTGTCCGGAAAAAATGCCATAACCAGGCATAACATGGGCATCGAGCTGTTTGGCCTCAATACTTACCGCAGTAAGTTCAAGCTGATTAGCCTGACGAATGGCATCTAGCAGAAAGGTACGTAATGCCTGTTTTTGATGACACCATGCATCGAGGTACCAGTTATCGCGGTAATAAATCAGACGTTGTGGGCTGATAATACGTTTGTTGGTGGCACCTGTTCGCCAGTGCCAATAGTCAATTTCAAGTTGTTGCCGGGTAAGCAGTGCATGTGCCACATTGGCAAAATGCTCGGGTTCACAAAGTCGTTGCCATTGGCTGGCAACCTTAATCCGGTTTTGCCAGTCTTGCTGGGTGATATTCTGCTTTTGTAGCAGTTGTTTGAGCCGCTCTGAAATCGGCTGCAATAGTTGTTTGATAACTTCAGGCTGAAGCGTTTCGTTTAACTGTTCCAATATGGCGAGAGAAACAATCTCCTTTCCGCTAAACCAAAGTCCAGGTAATTCATATGTTTCATCCTCTTGCAGATCATAGAAATACCCCAAACCTCTTTGATTCTTTATCGGTGCCCCTAATACATCACACATGAAGTTACGCGCAATATGAAAGGTATTTTTGCTGATGTCTAAATGATCGAGAATGTCATCTAACGGTGCCGGATAACGTCGGCAGGAGAAAAACTTATGTAATGCAAAGACTCTCTCTATGTCCATGAGGTCTCCCAAAATTCACTTAATATGATAAGTGAATTAATAAATTTAAATTCATACTTCCTAGAAGGAAATTACTTATTAACTAACTGATTAGTTATTCTCTGCATTCTGTCGTTAAGAATATCTGAAAAATATTATGACAATAAACCTAATCACTGCAGAAAATAACAAACATATCTCGATCTTCTTTAAACCAATTCTTATGATTTTTCTTGATTAAATATTCCAGATACATTGTCAAATATTACGACTTCAAACTCTATATATGAATTAAGACCGGTTTATAATTATCCTTATATTTTTCATTAACATTTGGATACCCACGCGCGTGTCTTTGAATCAACGTTTGATTTACTTTAAAGGAATTATTGCCATGAACATGCCCATAAAGCCAAGCGGCAGGTGAATACTGGTTTATCAGTCCATCAAGATTGCTGGCATAACAGGCAGCGAGTATTTCATCCCTTAACTTCTCGGATAAACAATCAGCCATCGGTGCGTGATGCGTTACCACAACTTTTTTCTTAGCAGGTTCTTTGTTGAGTTCACCAGTGATAAAGGCCCTTGCTTCTTGATGCCAGCCGACCACGTCTTCAACATTGATGTTGGTTAATTCATCCTGCTCAAGTCTTTTGATATGGTTAAAGTCATTTAACCTGACTGAGGCATAGTCTCTGGCCATCTTGTTTCTAACGGGTGAATCGAACAACTGATAATCAGACCAGAGCGTTGAACCTATAAAGCGTACCTCGCCAATATCTACCGTTGCATTATTGAGCAAGGTCACCTGAGTCCCATGGATAATCTTTCTTACCTTATCCACCACAGGTTCTTTATCATCGTATTGATCGTAATACTCATGATTACCTAAGATATAGATAACTGGTATACCCAATAACTCAGATTGCCTGACAGCATACTCCGCCCCATAGCCCTGACAATCAATATCACCCGCCAAGACGAGGACTTCAAAACCCTTTTCGTTTGAGATGTTAGGGACCTCACCTCGTTGATAACGAATAAACTCATTGTGAATATCACTGATAAGCCCTATCTTCATATTCTTCATATCCCTCTGGTTCATATTGAACCACTATGCTTCTAACCTATCCTCAGGCATAGTAGTTCCGACAAAATCACTTCAATGACGTTACTTCATTCTTTGCAGTTTTCGATACCACCATTCACGAATATCCCAAATCTCTGTAGGCAAAGGTTTACGCCCTGTTCGCATTTCTAACTTGCCCAATTTCCAGAAATCTAAAATTGCTCTAGCCTCAGGTCGTTTTCGAACTAAATATGGTTCAATTAATTTAATTGCCTTATAGGCATGTGAAGAGTTGTAATTAAGTGTGTAACACTGACGATTTGTCTCAATGCTACGTTTAATTTTGTGAATATTTGCATGAATACCTAAGGTATCTCTTATGTGTTCAAGTACTTCCAGATTGTTTTGTACAATATGTAATCTAACAGTATGGGTGTACTTTATTTCACCTGTACTCGCCAGTTTGTACTTCTGTTTCATTATATGCAGACAGCCTTCACCATCAATAAACCCTGCTGTCCAAGCCAAATCAATATCTCGATACTCCATCAGCATACTACTTTGTACTCCACTCATAATCCCTCCAATATAAAGTTTACAATGTAAACTATAATAGACAAAAATAAAGACCGTTAGTTGGCCTTTTAATTTTTTATTTATAGTATACATTGTATACTTTTTTGTCAATTACTTTATATTGAATGTGATGCTTTATAAAAAATAACTCAAGTAAACCCTCAGGGATAGTTCTGTGTGTCGTCTTCTCTGGCTCTCTTTCCCAACTTATCCATGTTTGTCGCTCAACACGAACACTATCAGCAGCTGCTTGCTGTGTGAGTGATAGAGATTTTCTTATTTTCTTTAGCTCTGATGGAGAGATTGGCATTTATATCTTGTTACTTTTAAATAATCCTGCCTGAGATTATACAGTTAATGTAGCTAACCGGATGACCATAAGTATGCAATAAGACTCAACCCGATATTCCAATACACTCGCTTTCTATATAACGTTCTATGTCAGCTGTTGGGATTGCTAGTGTTTTACTCAATCTTTGTTTTATTAATTCACAACGCGTAATGACTTCGGCTTTCTCACGTCGTAAAGTTGATGCTTCCTGTGATTTTTCATGAAATTTTTTTACGACTATTTCATACTCTAACCTAAGTGTACGAATCACTTCAGCGAGCCAATAATCTGCGATGGGATATGACTTAATAGGTAAAGTTTTGCTTAAATCTTTAACTTGAGAAGTGGCGTTATTTTGCACTTTTGTGTAGCCGATCAACTCACTGCTAAGCTCAATATTTTTCTTTTGTAACAGTAATAGGTGCTCTTTTAATTTCTTGTTCTCCTCCATCAGAGACTGTTTGGTTTTCGATAACGATATACTTTTTTCTTGCTCCAACTTTTCAACATACTCTTGATAGTCAACATATGATGATGGAAAGTTAATAGATTTATTGGAAACTCTCAATAGCTCAGAGACTTCTAATCCATAATCTTTGATATATGAATATTCCTTAGATAACTGGTAGGCCTTTTTCCAATTTTTCCATGTCGCGTACTTCCACTTCAATTCAGTTTTTAGATAATCTTTCCATGATGTACACCCCTTTTCACCAATAATGCTCGCTTCAATATGATGCTTATTGGGACGGACACGCTGCATAAGAAATGGAAGCTCCTTTTCAACAGTCTGCATAAAACAGATCCATCCACCTCTCGCTTCCGCCCCTAAAAGTTGTTGAAGCCGTTGGGAGATATCTTTATGACTTTCTATACTTTGACTCATGATTTTTCTCACGTCGTTTATTAAGAAAAAGTAGTTATCTGTCTTATATAAACCATTTAACTATTTAATTTACCGTGGACCATAATCCTCTTCATATTCATGAAGACGTTTTTTATAGTTCTCATTCTCAGAAATAAGCTCTTGATTTTTAATTAAGATGTCAAAAATCATCTCTCTTTGATTAATTAGGTCTTCATATTCAGTTTCGGCTAATTGAGTCTTTTCTTGTAATTCTTGTATGCTCACATCATTGGTTTCTTTAAACTGCTTATACTCACTTTCTACTTCAAACCTTTTTTCATCATAAAACTGCTTTATCCGTTCAGCCTCATCTTGAAGTTTTTTCTTTTTCTTTATCATTTCGTTTTCAATCCATTCAGCTAATTCAGATGCTTTTGCTTGTTTAGCAATTTGATATAGTTCAGATTGAATTCGCTTTCTCATTGGACCTATTCGTTCAAGACCATACTTGTGAGATACTGACTGATAAAAATCATCTTGAAATGCCCGCATTGCATTTTTATATGCCACGCTTGATTTGATACTGCTTGCCTCTGATTTATTCAGCTTTTTTGCAATATGACCAGGATGGAGCTTTCTTGCATTGTTTGAAACCGTATACACATGTATGTGTAAGTATTGCTCATCAGTATGTAGTACAGCAGATTGAACGCTTCCAAACTTCTCTCTGTGGAATTCGATACAATCCATGAAAAAAGGTCTTATTTCGTCCAAATCACACATTTGACTTTGAGAGGGATAGCTGTATACCGCAGCTAAAAGAACATGAGCGTCTTTTCTAACAGCTCTTTTCTTTGCCTTACCACCAAGTACAACCTCTGTCGCTTCATTTTCTAAAAGTAGGTTTAAATTTTCAGCCAGCTCTTGCGTCGTTATACCATCGAGTAACTCAGGTGGTGATGGTGACATAACATGCCTGCTGTGTTCGTATACACGACTCGCTTCAGCCAAGATGTCATAACAGGTTTTGACAGAACTACTTTTTGAAAGTGTGGATGCGGTTCTGGCATACGTTTCTATGTGTGAAAATTGAAATCTTGCCATCAGAGACACCTCCAATACGCAAAAAACAATCTAAACCTATAGAACCGACTATTAGTTAATGCATGGACTAACATTATGCCACCCGTCCTTTAGCTATGAATTCCTTTATATCTTCTAGTGCATACCTAACAGATTTACCGATTTTTGTTGGTACGGGTCCTTCCCCTCTACAGCGCCAATTAGCTAATGTTCCAACTGAAATATTGAGAAGTTTGGCTGCATCCTGCGCCGTGATGAGTTTAATGAAGTCCTCCATAAGCATGTCCTTTATTTACAGTATATTACTGGGGACAGTATACCTAGGGGCGCAGAATACGTTAACACCTAACCCATTGATTATAAATATATAATAGAATATATACTCTATTATATATTTTGGTGTCTGATGAAAATTGATAACGCCGTCTAATTTAAGCATTATCAAGGAATGACATGAGTTTTAGTTACAAAACTCAAGTAATACAAGAAAAGAAAAACCTGACAAGGAAAATTAAACTACAAAAATTTTTATTGCGAAATTGATAATTATTTCACAAATATTTTGTAATCATATTCCGAAAGTCTTAGTTATATAGCCATTACTTAATGAGTATTCAAAAAATTTGGTTTTTAGATAACCTGTTTTGGCTGTTTTTCTGAATCGTAAATCATCAATACATTAAACAAATAAATATCTTCATAATTATTCTCTTCATTAGTGCTTTCACATAAAAGTCTAATCTGAATGGATACTTTATTTATAGAGAAATGAACACTTTCATACGAACAGTATATAACTAATAAAACCTTAGTATGTGAATGTCACAGACGAATTATTAAATATTTTTTTACTTTATAACGTCTATTTTAATTTTAACCCAGCTTTTCCAGATACTCTTTTAGTATATAGGCGTGGCTGTGTTGTTTGTCTTTTGCTGCATAGAGCAGAACAACATTTTTTTGGGTGACTTCGGCTAGGTAGTCTTTTGCGGTTTGTTTATGTTCACTCAGTTCGCTGAGGTATTTTTTACGAAAGCTGTTCCATTTGTCAGGGTCATGATCAAACCATTTACGTAGTTCATCACTGGGGGTGAGCTCTTTCCAGTGAGCATCCAGATCGGCGTCTTCTTTTGATACTCCACGTGGCCATAATCGGTCCACCAGCACTCGGTAACCAGTGGGTGCATCACTTTCATAAATGCGATGTAGCTTAATGTTCATGTATGCCTCCTGTTATTGCAGCGTATTAATAAAGCCAACCTGTCCTGAATGACACGCCAACAACGACGAACAAGATGGAAAGAATGGTGACGGGAATGATGTGCCAGGCCATCACTTTGAGTGTGTCTGGAGAGAGGTGAGGAATCACACGAAATCGTGCGTGCACAGCAAAGCTGAGTGTTAAAAGCAGCAGACACAATTTTGCCATGATGGCATGTGAGACGGGATTTGTGAGGTTAAACCATTGTGTGATGTCTGGCAGCATATGATAAGCCAGATACAAACCCGTTAAGATTTGAATAATCAGGGCGGGCATGCCTATCTTTTCAAAAACTGACTCAAAACTAAGCAGATCTTCAGGAGAACGATGCTTTAATACCTTAGGCAAGATCACCACCGATAAGACGATATGCCCTCCCGTCCATATGGTGGCAGCAAGTATGTGAAGCAGTAATAATGTCCCGTACATAACTATCCTCTAAATGCACCTATAAAATGGCTTTCAACGAACCAGCCATAGGCTTGAATGTACTTTCACGTCAAAAGAGCAAGCTGAATATGCCCCAGCTTTGATGCGTTTTCGCTACGCTGAAAATAAACAACCACGTCATCAAAGCCAGTCCCCAAACTGTGGCATATTTCCGCTGGTTTCTTGTGTTGTAGAGCGTGATGTGTGAAAGAAAGAGATAAACCATCAGCAGCAGAAACTTCACCGTGAGCCAAGCATCGATAAAAGGAAATTGCTGCACGATATTGGTCAGCATTAACGCTGCGGTGATTAACACCGTATCAACGCCGTAGCGAAGATAACGAACGGACGTTGAAAGCAGATTATCAGGTTGACTCAGGTGAATGAGCCCATGAATGAAGAGCAAGCCGCCACTGGCAAAGGCCATCAGCCAGTGTACTTGCCTAACCTCATCATAGAACTCAATCACCGTCAGTCAGTCCTTAAATCGGATTGTCTTTTAGCCGCGTTGTTGCCCACCTTCATATTTTGGTTTGATCCATAAGCTGAGAATAAACCAGGCTAATAACAAAGCGCCGACTGCAAAGATGGTATCGCCGGGCACACGCATCCAGACCAGTAAATCAACAACGGGTTGCTGCATAAAGTCCGCTGATCGGGCATACCAGTAACCATGATTCAGGCTGGCAAATAATTGCATCACACCAAGCGGTAACAGCGTGAGTAAAGCCATCAGTGCCAGACCAATATTGAAACACCAGAAGCTGGCTTTAAGCGTGCCTTCCGGCCAAATAAGATCGGGCTTGATACCGCGTATACAGAACAAGGTCAGCCCAATACCCAACATACCGTAAACACCGAATAAGGCAGTATGACCATGCAATGGTGTCAGGTTAAGACCTTGCATGTAGTAAAGCGATAATGGTGGATTAATTAAAAAGCCAAATAACCCCGCACCAACCAGATTCCAGAACGCCACGGCCACAAAGAACATAATCGGCCAGCGGTAACGTTTCATCCACTCAGTCGCATGGCCCAAGGTGTAATTGTGATACGCCTCAAACCCGATGTAGGCCAGTGGCACCACTTCCAGTGCTGAGAAGCTGGCACCCAACGCCAATACCGGTGTAGGTGATCCGACAAAGTAGAGATGATGTAATGTGCCAATTACGCCACCAGACATGAAAATAATCGTGGCAAACAGCACAGCAACAGTCGCTATTTTGACTGGGATTAAGCCCAGACGAGTAAATAAGAACGCAATAACTGCTGTGGCAAAGACTTCAAAGAATCCTTCAACCCAGAGGTGAACCAACCACCAGCGCCAGTATTCCACCATGGAAATATGGGTGTGTTCATTCCAGACCAGTGCCGCCCCAAAGAACAAGCCAATGGCGACGGTGGATAAGAACAGTAAACCAATAATGGAACGACTTTCAGAGGGTTGACGTAATGTCGGCCAGAGCGAGCGCCCCACTAAACAAAGCCAGAGTAATAAACCGATAAACAGGAACCACTGCCAGAAGCGACCAATATCGGCATATTCCCAACCTTGATGACCAAACCAGAAATTATGTTCCAAACCTAAAGTTTGATTCACCGCGAACCATTGGCCAGTAAAGGCACCAACCACAATGACCAGCAAGCACAGCCATAGCAGATTCACACCGAATCGCTGATAAGGCGGCTCATACCCCGATACGGCAGGACCGATATAAAGGCCGGTCGCGAGCCAGGCAAGTGCTATCCATAATACGGCCAGTTGGGTATGCCAAGTGCGAGTTATCGAATAAGGCAAAATTTTGGATAACTCAAAGCCATACATAACCTGTCCCTCTACCTGATAATGCGCAGTCACCGCACCAAGTAGAATTTGCACCAGGAATAAAGCGAGCAACACCCAGAAATATTTGGCTGTCGCCATCATCGAAGGTGTGGGTCGTAACTCACGCATCGGATCAGTAACTGGTAATTTACTGGTCGCCTCCTCTTTGCCATGAGACGCCGCGTAGTACCATCCCATTAAACCAATGCCAGCCAACAAGAATGTCACACTGAATGCAGACCAGAGGAACATACTCGCCGGCGGTTTATTATCAATCAACGGCTCATTAGGCCAGTTATTGGTATAGGTAATGTCACCATCGATGCGATTAGTCATAGTGGCCCATGCCGTCCACCAGAAAAAAGCGGAAAGTACACGACGATTTTCTGGATCGGTGACCGTGTTATTTTTCATGGCATAGGCTTCACGCAGCTCAGCCGTTGAAGGTTCATCACTAAAGAGACGTTGGTAATGCTCAGAGACCTGAGTTATCGCTTTGACTCTGTCCAAACTTAAAGTGATGACGCCTGTGTCGGGATTGTATGTATTTTTTCTGACTAGGGACTTCAGCCTGCCTTGCAAAGCGGCTTGCTGTTCGGCATTGGCAAGCTCAAAGCTTTCCACACCGTAATCTCGGTTTGCCCAGAGATTGAGTAAGGCCATCAACTCTCGGTGCATCCAGTCGGCACTCCAGTCCGGTGCAACATAACCACCGTGTCCCCAGATTGAGCCAAGCTGCATACCACCGAAGGATTGCCAGACTTGTCGTCCTTTCTCAATTTCATCGCGGCTGTAGATTAAGTTACCGTCGGTGGTGACGACCTTTTCGGGCATAGGTGGTGCTTGTTGATAAATCTGATTACCACTCCATATCAGCACCCCAAAAGAAACAAACAACAAAAATGCCAGAAATAACCAGAGTTTTTTTACGTTTGTCATCAGTCACTCCTTTGTGAGATGCCGCCTATACCCTGAGCAAGGCTTTATTGAATAACGAGTAAATGACGGAATGGCGTTAATGAACGAGTCATTAACAACATCGATAACTGCGCGTCAATCAGCACATTGACCAATGAATAAAAACTTTTAACGAATTGTTTTTATTTAATAAAACGACTTTATAAAAACATATCGTTAGCTATAAAATCCCGCCTTTTTAATAAGGTATTTCATTTACCTATTTTAATCAATGCATTTGATGATTAGAAAGTTAATATCTGGAAGAGTGTATTGGAGAGTTTTGATTCTGAGACTATAAAAGACAAATAAATTGCAGTACCATCGTGAAGTGGTTAGTTATGTAACATCTGTATTTGTATTAAATATCAGCAATATAAGCTGTTTTTTATATATGAACAATCTATCCCAACTAATCAGATCGAGATTTTAAAAAATGAAAGCGTGATAAAGAAACGGTAAATTTACATATCAGTGTGCTCTATCGGTTGAAATATATAAGCGTCATCACACATCCCAAAAATATGATTATTACTCTAAAGTTTTTTTGTGAGAGAGAATAAGATAATCTCGAACCAAGATACCCACCAAATAGTGCAGATATCCCCATCATGAACAATAAGTTAAAATCAATTAAATCAGCCATCCAATAAAATAAGCTAGCGATAGTTGTCAACATAACTGACATCAGATTTTTTATCGCATTTGAATTATGTATATCTGTATTTGTCATTATAGATAAGCCCGCTAACAACATTATTCCTACACCACCATTGAAATAGCCGCCATACAGACAAATAGCAAACAAAATCAGAAAATGTTGAAGATATTGATGTCGAATTGCATTAGTTTTGAGGAGTGTAATTTTAGGCCCAATAACGAATGCCAGAGTAGACAGTAACATCAACCAAGGCAGCAATCTGTCGAAGTGTTTCTCATCACTCCAATTTAATATTAATGCTCCGCACATTCCTCCCAATAATGAAGCGATAACATATGGTGTCAGATTGTTGGGTAATTTTCTTATGGTATGACGTGAATGCCATACACTTGCAACATAACCTGTTAGTAATGCCACAGTGCCAGTAGCATTAGCAGTAATTGGACTAAATCCTATCAACATCAAAGCTGGCAAAGTAATAAAACTCCCTCCACCAGCGATTGAGTTAAGCATACCGCCTATCAGTCCAGCAAGGATAATGACTAGAGCATCTAACATTGGTCGACTATAAGCTCACATATTTTCTTTTTTCATGTTTGACGCGATGCAATGTTAATTAAAAAGAGAGTTTTAACGGTTTATATCGTATCTTATATAACTAAAATAATGACGTTACATATAAGCTAAATCTATTTGTGTCTTCACTATCATCTAAATTTTCAATTATTGAAATCAAATAAATTAGATAGTTTGATTATCTTGTTATCTCTATAATAGAAATTGTTTTCAGGACTTCGTCTGTTTCCGTATGTCCCTGACTAAGTATGTATTACCCACCCCTCTTTTTAGCTCAAAAAGATCGATCGATTTAAAGAGACTACTTAGATTCTTAAACCCATAGTTTCTAGTATCGAAAGATGTTTTATTAGAAATGTTCGCTCCTACAGGGCCCAAAGCAGCCCAGCCATCTTCATCTTCTGTTGCTTCAATAGCCTGCCTTAACAAATTGATAAGTTTAGTATCTGATTTAATGTTTTTAGGTTTTGTCACAGATTTAGTTTTTTCTTTTTCTTGATCAAGAAAAAGAAATTTAGAACAGGCATTCACAAATGGTAACGGTGTTTTTCGTTCTCCAAACCCTAATACCACTTTTCCTTCTGCCAGGGCTCTAGTGACCATTGGTGTAAAATCGCTATCAGATGTAACAAAACACATCACATCGATCTGTTTTGTATACATGACATCCATCGCATCAATAACTAAAGCAATGTCCGACGCATTTTTTCCCTTTGTTAAATCGAATTGTTGTATTGGTTGAATAGCGTATTCATGCAAAAGTTCCTCCCACGCTTTTAATGTCGGCGACTTCCAATTTCCATAGGCCTTACGAATAGTTACAACACCATAATTTGCGACTTCACTAAGTACATCTTCAAATTTGCTAGCTGGCGTGACCTGCCCCCAATATCTAGTCCAACTTTAAATTAGTAATGCCCGTGGTTCTTGAATCAATTTGTCGGTTGGCAGCAGCAAACTCCAATGGCGTTTGATAGCCAAGTGAAGAGTGAGGCCGATTT